>Ga0182006_1000016_pt1 | contig 303558 bp, 288 predicted proteins | sample Sormic07211104_1_FD_123022 | JGI IMG/M metagenome (GOLD analysis project Ga0182006, IMG submission 123022) | Rhizosphere microbial communities from Sorghum bicolor, Mead, Nebraska, USA - 072115-104_1 MetaG | ecosystem: Host-associated > Plants > Roots > Rhizosphere | place: USA: Nebraska...
TCAACCGTATTACCAATGGCAGTACTTCCTGCGTCGATAGAGATTACATCGTTCAGGGTAATGTTTACCGTTGTGGTTGCAGTTGTATTTTGAGCCTGAACATTATTAGTTCCTAATATGATGGCTCCAATAGTTAAGGCTGCGATTGCGATTTGTTTTGTCATGATCGTAATATTTAATTTTTATTTTTATTTAATTGTTCTCTTTGTATACTGCAAATCTACAGCGTCGATAAAAGTTTCTTTGTAGTGGAAAATGGAAGTTCATGTAGTAAAATCACTACACGGTTTATTCATTTGACTTAAATAGTAAAACCCTCAACATTTAGAAAGTGTTGAGGGCGTATATAAATCCTGTTATTTTTATTATAAAGCTGTCGTAATAGAAATTACCGTTTACGTATAACTTTTTTTAGATTTTCACAAAAAAATATTTATAGGTTGGTAAATGTGTTATCATTGTTATTTAAAAGTATATTAGTAATAATGACACAAATAACTAATATAGTTAATTTGTTATTGTAATAATACCAAGCATTCAGCAAACTACTTTCATAAAAGCAAGTATTAATCGCTTTTTGAGATTTGATAACTTTAAAAAGATATAAAACGGTTAATAAATTTACTGAATGTTTGGTGTGATGTATTAATTAGATTTAAATATCCAAAAGCATAGATTCTACCTTACAGATGACTGATACTTATTCCCGGATTTTGAATTTTATCTATATCAGTACAATACATACAAAATCAAAGGCCTCCTGAGGAAGCCTTCGAAACACCAAATCACAAAATATAATATGAAAAAAATTAAATTATAAAGCTGTTGCAGTATAAGTTACTGTTTGAGTATAAGTTCCGGCCGGTTTACCTAAAATATCAGAAGATGATGATTTTGCCGCTGGAATAGTGTAGTCCAAGTTCAGTGTTAATGCACTTCCAAGAGGAGCATTGGCTACTAAGGTTTGATCCGCGGCAGATAAAACTACAGCGCTTTTTGTTCCACCCATTGTTCCGGCAGCAGTAGCTGCTTTGATAGTCAAAACATTTACAGGGATTAAATTCGTTCCATTCATGAAATTAGCACCTCCTGCTTTTACTTTAACATTAAAGTTCTTTGTGGAAGTAACCTTCAAAGAGTTGGCTTTAGTAATCGTCTGATCAGAGTTGTAGTCTGCTGCAGTAACATAGTTAAAGTCAACCGTATTACCAATGGCAGTACTTCCGGCGTCGATAGAGATTACATCGTTCAGGGTAATGTTCACCGTTGTGGTTGCAGTTGTATTTTGAGCCTGAACATGGTTAGTTCCTAATATCATGGCTCCAATAGTTAAGGCTGTGATTACGATTTGTTTTGTCATGGTAGTAATATTTAATTTTTATTCTTATTTAATTGTTCTCTTTGTATACTGCAAATCTACAGCGTCGATAAAAATTTCTTTGTAGTGGAAAACGGAAGTTCATGTAGTAAAATCACTACACGATAAATAGAAAAGCCCTCAATACTTTGACAGTATTGAGGGCTTTTCTATTTAAAAAATTGTTATTTACTTACAATGCAGTGGCAGTATAGGTTATTTTTTGTGTGTAAGTTCCCTGTGGTTTTCCCAGAAGCACCTTGGATGCATTTTCCGCCGAAATGGAGTAGGCAATATTTAAAGACTGTTTGGTACCTAAACTTGCATTACTCACCAGCACCTGATCATTGGTAGATAAAGTGACCTCATTCAGGGTTCCCACCAGACTTCCGCCCGGTATTGCTTTTACCTGTAATATATCTACAGGAATTAAGTTTGCGCCACTTACAAAATGTGCACCTTCAGATTTTACCTTTACATCAAAATTTTTGGAGGAAATAATGACTAAACTGTTGGGAACAGTCACATTTTTTGACGAATTATAGTCTTTTGTATTCCCATAATTAAAATCTACAGCGCCTTCTGAAGCAACAGAGCCAATGTCCATTGCAATAACGTCCGATAAAATAATATTTACTGATGTACTCAACTGCTCTGAATTTTGTGCCATAACCTGTTTGGTTCCTAAGGCTATTGCTCCCAGAGACAGCGCAACGATAAAGATTTGTTTTTTCATGATTTATAAATTTAGTGAGGTGTAATAATATTGTAATTCAGAATTCAGAATTCATTATAAATCTAATAACATTATCTGAAATTACCAAAGCCTTTTTCATCATTGTTTAAGTATTATCATCATAACTTTTGCAGATATTCAATCTGATAGAGTTATTTCTTATTATTCACTATAAAAAACACTTTATCAAAATGAGATTTGCAATTCTTGTTTAATCGGGCTCAATCGAACCAAATCATCTACCAAGATAATGGTTTTATGTGGACAGTTAGTATCCTTTTGATACTTTTTGCATTGAAATTTTATCAACTTCTTAAATATTGTTTTAATTTTAATAATTCAACCAACAGTAACAACATTTGAAAATGAATCAGTACACCATTAGTGAAAAAGTAAAATACGGTATAGTAAAATTTCACTCAATGCCTGAGTAATTATATATGTTCTTTATTATGAAAAGCCATAAGTTGACAGCACTTTTAGTTATAATAATGATTATCTTTTCGTGCAAAGAAGAAAAGAAGGAGCACCTTAGTTCGGTTTCAGATAATTCCGGTTTTGATAACAGCAATATCGATTCCACTAAGAACCCGTGTACTGATTTTGACAGCTTTGCTAATGGTAACTGGAAGAAGAAAAATCCGCTCCCTGCTACTGAAAGCAGATGGGGCGCCTTCGAAATTCTTGATCGCGACAACAAAGCGAAACTACAAAATATTGTAGATAGCATAAGTAAACTACCTAATCTGATCCCAGGTTCAGAATCGCAGCAGATAGCTGATTTTTACCGATCTTATATGGATACAGTTACCATAGAAAAAATAGGTCTTTCACCTCTTGACCAATATTTTGAACATATAGATCATATTAAAAATTATACCCAGTGGATCAATGTATCTGCGGAACTTGAAAAACTAGGTGTACCAACTTTTATCAGCTATAAGGTAGAAGCGGATTCTCATAACAACCGAATGAATATCCTGTACTTGGGACAAGGCGGATTAACATTGGGTGATAAAAGCTATTACGACCTAAGTGAACCTAAATATGCAGCCCTTAAAGACAAGGTTATTCGGCACATAGACATTATGCATAAAAGCGCAGGATTTAAAGATGGATCTCCCGGTTCCACGATCTATGAATTGGAGCAAAACATAGCACGCTTACAGCTATCGAGTTTGATGTTGCGTGACCAGATAAAAACCTATAATAAGATGCCTGTCGGAGAACTAAGCCACATAGCGCCACAATTTAGTTGGGATGTGTTTTTAAAGGCACAAGGAATAAATACTCAGACAGTTATTATTGAAGACCGGGCGTATATGAGCAATGTAACCACTCTACTCCATAAAACACCACTGGCTACATTGAAATTATACACCCGATGGCAGCTTCTGTCTCATTTTGCACCATACCTGCCGCAAAAATACAGCAACCCTCACTTTGCTTTTTTTGGAACAGTAATGACTGGACAAAAAGATCAAAAAGGACGCAGGGATATGGCAATTAAAGAGTCAGAACAAGCGCTGGGTATGCCTTTAGGTAAACTTTTTGTTCAAAAATACTTCCTGAAACAAGACAAACAAAAGATAAGTGAAATGATTGAAAATGTGCGCTGGGTTTATCACCAGCGTATAGACAGCTTAAGCTGGATGAGCAACAGTACCAAAGCGTCGGCACATCATAAATTAAAGGCAATGACATTCAAGATCGGTTATCCGGAAAAATGGCCCGACTATTCGGGTATCTCCATACAGCCATTACGGTTGATAGACAACATTATTTCTGTTGCAATTTTTCATCATAACGAGAACATCAATAAAATTGACAGGCCTGTAGATAAAAACGAATGGCATGCAACACCGCAAACCGTTGATGCCTTTTACGATCAATATACTAACAGCGCCTGTTTCCCTGCAGGTATCCTGCAACCACCTTTTTATAACCATAAAGCAGATGATGCCATTAATTATGGTGCTATAATCGCTGCAATAGGGCATGAAATAACCCATGCTTTTGATGACAGAGGCTCTAAGTTTGACGCTTCGGGCAATTTAAGTAATTGGTGGACAGCAACAGACAGACGTAATTTTGAAAATCTCACAAAACAATATATTAATTATTATGACCGATTGGAGGGGCAACCAGGATTACATATTAACGGACAACTCACCATAAGTGAAAACATAGCCGATCTTGGTGGTCTTACTTTAGCTTATCATGCACTTAAAAAAAGTTATGATAAAAAAAAGCAGCCTGCACCAATTAATGGCTTCACCTGGCAGCAACGTTTCTTTTTAGGATGGGCACAAATGTGGCATGGCAACATCAGTCCTGAGGCTTTGCGTAATGAACTACTAACCAACCCTCATGTACCTTTCAGATTTAGAATAAACGGCCCGCTGGCACAATTGCAGGAATTTAAACAAGCATGGAACTGTAATACAAAAGATCCTACCAATTCATTAAATGCCAAAGGGATACAAATCTGGTAGCCATTTCTTACAGGCAAACATAAATAACTAAAAGTTGCAATTTTTATATCTTTATTTAATGCGTCCTTGTTATTCATACGGATAGTTGTTTATCTGGAAAAAGCCAATCATTTTAAATTACCTGTAATATCTTTAAATACTTTCTATCTACTGGTTCAATCTTAAAATTGGTTTAATGACGGCAAAACAAATAGTCAGGCTTTTGTTATACTTAGACGAAAACCCTGTTAAGCCTTCAAATTTTAAACAAAAAAATCCCGCATTAACGGGATTTTAATTTTTCATACTTAAAATTATTTTATCTCTACAGGAACTGAGATTTTATCCCAATCCATTGTGAATCCATTATTATTTATTTTATAAACTAAAGTTTCCTGTGTTGCCGGTAAAGCCTTTGTTTTTACATCAACACGTAAAGCATCTTTAGCTTGTTCGTATTTATAAGCACCCCATTGTTTTGGCTCTTTGTTAAAAATCGCAGTCCAGGTTCCGCTTTGTTTAGGGATTAAGAAAAAGCTGTATTTACCCGCAGGCAGAGGTTTACCCTGAACGGTAATGTCTTTATCCGTTTCGAAAGTCGTTGCTTCATTGGCTCCCGCACGCCAAACTTTATCATAAGCTTCTAAACCACCCCAGATGGTACGTCCTTTTACTGAAGGGCTGCTATAGGCAATTGTAATAGTTGCATCTTTAATTTTACCTGTAGCAGTAGCCGGAGGGCTCGCTGGCTTTTTAGTATCCTGTGCAAATGCATTTACTGAAATAGTCATTGCAGCAAAAAGTACGGTAGCAGATTTGATCATTGTTTTCATAATATTTTTGTTTGTTGTTTGTTTACGAATTTACTGCTTTCGGCTTATAAAACAATAACCCGATTGCTGAAAATATAATGACTGCCGCTGCCCCAATGACATTAAGCCAAAGGAAAGAAACGACATCGAACTGATAAACGGCAATAACCGCAATTTCTGATAAGATTGCAGAAATAAATACATTGGAACCGGTGATTTTTTTATAATAAAATGCAACAAGAAAAATCCCCAATATCGGGCCGTAGAAAAGAGAACCTAATACGTTAACCGCTTCAATAAGAGAACCCATCTGCGTTGCAAACATGGCTACGCCGATTGAGAAAATACCCCAGGCTAAAGTGTGCATGCGACTGTACTTCAATTCGGTTTCATCATCAGGAATTTCTTTTTTAAATATCAGATGAACATCTTTTAATGAACAGGCAGCAAGGGAATTCAGTGCTGCAGAAATTGAACCCCAGCTGGCCAGAAAAATGACGGCAAACAGTAAACCGATCATCCCTACAGGCAGTGTATTTTTCACGAAATACAGGAAAATGTAATTGGTATCCGTTTTCTCCGCATTATAGTTTGAGTTATTGATCGCTTCTTCTACCCTGCCGTGAAGTTCTTTTACCTGGGTTTGTGTGTTTTTAAAATCCTGAATTGTTTTTTTGAGTTGTGGAGAATGAGTTTCTTTCAACTTTAGAATTTCTTTCGATTCTGCATTAAATTTTATTTGCAAATCCTGATGCTCTTTTTCGAATACCGCAGCCTGTTCAGGTTGTGTTTCCTTTAAATATTGATAAGAGCGTTCGTTAAAATAAATGGGAGCCGGTTTCAGAGAAAAGAATGCAAAAAGTAAAGCTCCGATCAGGAGAATAGCAAATTGCATTGGAATTTTAACCAATCCGTTCAACAGCAAGCCCATTTTTGCGTTGGTATTGTCTTTCGCAGTGATATACCTCCCGACCTGACTTTGGTCCGTACCAAAATAAGAAAGTGCCAGAAAAAAACCACCAATCAGCCCGCTCCAGATATTGTATTTATCTTTCCAATCAAATTCTGTGGTGATTACATTGAGCTTTCCGGATTTCCCCGCCAGATAAAGCGCATCCTTAAAACCAACTCCATTAGGCATATTCTGTATAAGCAGATAACCTGCAAAAGCCATTGTTCCCAGAATAATGAGAAACTGTAGTTTTTGGGTGTGAGCGATCGCTTTTGCTCCGCCAACATAGGTATAAATCAACAGAATGCCACCCGTTAAAACATTGGTTACATAAATATTCCAGTTTAAAACGCTTGACAAGATGATACTCGGAGCGTAAATGCTGATTCCTGTTGATAAGCCTCTCGAAAAAAGGAAAAGCAGTGATGTAAGCACCCTTGTTTTTTTATCAAAACGGTTTTCTAAATATTCATAGGCCGTGTAAACATTTAAGCGCTGAAAAATCGGGATGAAAGTAATACAGATCACAATCATCGCCAAAGGCAGACCAAAATAATACTGAACGAAACGCATGCCGTCTGTATACGCCTGGCCCGGTGCTGAAAGAAATGTAATGGCACTTGCCTGCGTGGCCATAATACCGATAAGCACAATGTACCAGGGCATTTTATTATCTGCTTTCAGGTAGGATTCGTTGCTTTTTTGGCCACGACCGATAAATACGCCGTAAACCACCACTGCGACAAGTGTAAAAATGAGAACTGTCCAATCTATATTACTCATGCCCAGAGTTTAGTAAACAAATAATAAAATATGATCTGGAATACTAATGCAGCTGCTAATAATATGTACCAGGTATTCCAGTTTTTAAGTTGCTTATTCATCAGTTTTTCTGTGCAGATAAAAAGTTTAAAAATAAACGTGCCGCCCCAACATTTCCCGCAGGCAGCTGTCTGAAAAATGCCAACGGTGTATAAACAAAATTACCCTTCCCGTATTTGGCGTATAAAGTTGATCCCTGCAGAGGCTCTTCATCGGTATCGTGCATTTCAAAAAGCGGCTCATACGCTGCATCCCATTGAGCAGGGAAATAGGCGCCACGCTCCTGTACCCAACCTTTAAAATCATCCGCAGTAATTTTGTTCGGAAAGTTCAGTAATTTATGATTTGGATTTAAAAACGTAACCGCAGCATTTTCTTCGGTAACCCGCTTATTGGCAATACTGAAATTGTATATCCCCAATTTGTCAACGGTTGTATCCTGGCTGGTGTTATACTGCATCACCAGATTACCCCCGCCTTTTACATAAGACCATAAAAAAGGCATCCAGCGACCCAGCTTTTTCTCTGTGTTATTGGCACGAACACCAAGTATAATGGCATCATATTCCGAGAGCTTGTTTTGACTGCCGTTTCCAGCAGATTCATCTGAGTTGCCATAAAAATCTTCATCTTTCAGGACCTCTACCTGAATACCTGCAATGCGCAGGAACTCAGGAATGAAATCGCCCGCACCTTCTATGTAACCCACTTTTTTAGCCTTCGCCTGAATATCACCTTTCATTACGGTTACCGTTGCAGGCACGAAATATTGTAAGGAGGGTAAATGCGGGTACTGAATTAATACCTGTTTTTTATTATAAGTTACTCCGTCTGCAACAAAATTGGCATCCAGTTGCAAACGAGCCGAATTGATAGAGGCTAGCTTATTTTTTGGAATAACGTAATCGACGGTAAAATCTTTTCCTTTTATAGAACTTAAATCGGTGCCGCCTAACCGTTCTCCGTTATACATGAGGTTTAGATTACCGTTACTGTACTGTCTGTTAGAATTAACCTTAACATTTAAACTCAAATGTAAATCTTCATTTTCTTTGACCACATAAAGCGGTTGTGTAAATTTCAGTTCCAGTGCAGGAACAATGCGTAAGCCTTCAACCACATCACCCCGCACCGGGTCTAATTTCTTGAAAGATAGAGGAAGTTTAACCTGAAAGTTTTCCGAACCGATTTTTAAATCAAGCAAAACATTCAGTGGTGATTCTGCCTCTGGCAAACCGACCAAAGTATCATTCGGAACAGAGAAAGTTGCCGCGTTCGTGGCTGGTTTTGCCAACCAATAAGGCTCTGTGAGTGCCGCATCTGCAGGAATCTGAAGGTCATGTTCAATGGTAATTAAAGAATCTTTTGATAGTTTTCTGTTGAAGCTTTCTGACTTACTTAACCATTTCACATTGTCTAAAACGACAGGATTTGCAGCTCTTGAAATCAGATTCAACTTAAAATTGTAATGATCTCCGGCAACAGCCTCAGCCTGATTGGTAACTACTTCACCCATAAATCCTGCACAGCTTAAAATGATATTGTCAAGAGATTTAATTTTATCCTTTTTCAGGTCTGAATCTTGCAGCGCCATGACCTTTTTTCGCAAAGCAAGCAATGCAGGCAAGCTAAGTTCAGGATTATTGAAATTGAAAGCGGAAATAATTTTATCCAATGACTGGTCAATCTCAGCGTTTCCTTTTGCAGTCCAGGTTTTAACGACTCCGTCAAAAAGTGTTGCTTTTGCAGGCTCACCAGTAACGTGGGCAAAATATTCAGTTCTGATCCCGGCTACAGACTGTGTTCCCGCACCCTGGCTTTTATGTAAACTTCTGCTTAATCCTGCCAGTTCACCATAGCCCATTCCCAATTGCGCATCATACTGCCCAACGGTAACTTTCAATTGATTTTCAGCTGTCGTATTAACCCCACCAAATCTGAAAGTATTCCACAATACGCGTTTTGGTTGCCATACATTTACATATTTTAGCTGATTTGGAAAAGCTGTTTTATCTCCTGCCAACTTGAAAGCTTTTTCTGCAACCACAGCCGAAGCCGCATGCTGTCCGTGGCCTGCCGCAGCCGTAGGAGGAAAACGACAAATGATCACATCAGGACGGAATTTACGGATGACCCAAACTACATCAGCTGTAATACTATCTGCATCCCATTGTTTAAAGGTATCGGTCGTATTTTTAGAAAACCCGAAATCAATCGCCCGGGTAAAAAACTGTTGGGCACCGTCTAACTTTCTTGCCTCTAAAAGCTCATGCGTTCTGATTAAACCCAGTGCAGCACCTTGCTCTGTACCTAATAAATTCTGACCACCATCACCTCTGGTTAAAGACAGATAGCCCGTTTCTACATTTTGGTCGTTGATTAACCAGGAGAGTAGTCCTGTATTTTCATCATCGGGATGAGCTGCAAGGTATAGAACTTTCGGCAGCTGTTTAAGTGTTTTGAGTTCGCGGTAAATTTCAGATGATTTGGAGGGCCGAACCTGTTGGGCCGAACAAAAAACCGTATTAAAGCCAAGGATAAGTACAGTGATTACTTTTTTGAACATTTGAATTTGCTTTGCAGGGCAAATATAAGTAAATCATCTTTCTTTCAACTAAAAAGAAAAAGCAATGAGCAACTCCAAACATTCTATTATATTCTTTGTCAAATCTTTGTGTGAAAGGTAAAAAACAATTGAAATAAACTAAAGATTAAAAGGGATTTACGCTGATCTCAATCATCAGATTCTCAAAGTAAAAATAAAATCCAAAGGTATTCCGTATTTTTTTGGGTACGCCTTCCATTCTTAGATACAGTTCACCTTTAATTTTATCATAGATCTGCCATACGGCATTTTCATTTTCCTGATAAAATCCGATGTGAAAGTTTTGCGGATAATCCGGTATTTTTTCTTCATTGTTCATTACCTGTCCCCAAATTACCAGTGCGAAATTCTTGTTATTTTCCATAACGGCCATCTTACCATTCCGGTTGGTAAGCAGCTCAAAGCCCATGTGTGTTCCGAACAGTTCAACAGCTTTATCGACATCTTTTACAACCAGATTAATGTGATTTAATTCCATTTTATTTAAGATTTGCTTTATTTTACAAAACAAAATTAATCATCAGATAATGTTGTCAATTGGATAAATCGGTCATTATTATTTTTGCTTAAAACACTAGGTTTAGTTCCGGAAAATTTCTTGACTACTCTTATAAAGTGTGATTGGTCTGCATAGTTTAATTCGGGATAAAAGTGTCCACTTTTTACCTGTTTGAGTGAATTGCAGAATTTGATGATGTCAATATAGGTTTTTAAAGGTATCCCAAACCATTTTCTGAAATATCGGTTTATTTCTCTGCTACTCCATCCGATTTCTGATGCAACTGCTTCAACCTTAGTTTCTCCTTTTGAGCGGTTAATCAGATCAAACAGTCTTATCTTACGGTTATCGATCGGTTCAGTCAATATACCCTGTATGGTATCACATACTTTCCTGTAGAAGCCCTTAAAATCCTGCATGTCCTCTTTATAGAAGCCCATAAAACCAGGTGGTAAAATGATTTTTTTATTAAGGGAATCGGAAAAGGAACGCTTAAATATATATTCTGCAGCTGTGGGATAAAAGCTTATGGCAAACATGACCGATTTGGGAAAAGGATGTTTTATTATGGGTTCATTACATATCCCTCCTGTGAAAATTTCAAAATAGCCCGTCTCGTCCAGAAATAAGAAAAGATCGATCTTTCCGTCTGGAAGAATTATTGATTCCACACTGTCTTCAGAATGATTACGTACCATCCATATACTTTCAATAAGATGGCTTAGGCATTCTTGCGGCGGCAAAGAGATGTATTCCAAATCAGTTTTCAAAGGACACCACAAATTAAAATTAATTAAACTGTTTCGAGGGCAGCTCAAGACTATAACAGCCAACCCCTTCCCATAACAAATATAGTGAATTTGATATTTGAAGGTGTGATTCAACGGCTTGAAAATGAACTAACCGCCTTAAAGAACAAGATTAAATCTCCGCTCAGCAATGATAATAATATTACCTGAAGCTTGTACAATTGAAGAGCGCCTGAATTTGCTTATAATCCAATAAAATCTTAGTACGGCGCAGATTCTTTTCCTCCATAATTTTCATGAGCTAAAAGGTCAGAATCAAATCTTTTACCAATTTTTGAGTATGAAATACTTATGAATTGTTCAGTTGGTTCAGCAGTTCTGTAGGTGCGTACCCAAACTGTTTTTTGAATGCAAAAGAAAAGTGAGATAGATTTTCGAAGCCTGTTTCGTAACAAACATCGATCGGCTTTCTTTTTTTTTCCACAAATTGATAGTGTGCAAGTTCCAGTCGCTTTTGGGTAAGCCATCGTTGGGGCGTGCTGTTAAAAACTTTGCTGAAATCCCGCTTAAAAGTGGTAAGGCTGCGCCCTGTCAGGTAACTGAACTTTTCTAAAGGAAGATTGAACATAAAGTTCTTTTCCATATAGTTGACTAAATCAATTTTCCCTGGTTCTTCAAAATTGGCCAGCACATTGTCGACCTGTTTGTCTATACTCCGAAGAATTGTGATTGCTTCTGTTATTTTCAGCGATGCAATGTCTGAAGGAAGTTCTTCCATTTCAAAGTAGGGAATAACCGAAGAAAGGCAGCTCTCCAGCAAAGGATGATTGTTGAACACAAATATTTTTGGTGTTTCCGATAATTTTGGCCTTACCTCCAAATTGGTATAGAACTCCCTCAGCTTTTCCGTAGTAAGGTGCATCACAACTGTTTTATGAGGCTCCCCGTCCCTCGGATAATTGATGATGGTAGCCAGTTGATTTCTGGGAATCAGAAAGATATCTCCTTTCCTAAAAAGGTAGGTAGCGTCGGCCTGCACAATTTTTGTTTCACCTGAAATAAACCAGATGAGCATATGATGGTCGAACATGATATCAGACTTAAAAAACTTGTCCTCATAACAGGAAAGCTTGATATCCTCTGTTATATATTTTGCCTGGTATTCCATCTGCCTGTCCTTTTATTAATATTTATCAAATAGTTGTCCGAACTGCCAACCGGCAATCGGTGAACAGTGGAGATAATGTTTAAAATTATTAAATTTTTCATAGAATAAACCTATTAAATAACATTATATGGACTGTCCGCCGTCGACTAAAAAATTAGACCCTGTAATGTAAGATGATTCATCGCCTGCTAAAAAGGTGATGAGATTGGCTACCTCTCCTGCCTCTCCCATTCTTGCTAAAGGAATGCTATTTACCAATTGCTTTTCCAGGTTGTCGTCTAAACCAATTTTATTCATAATTTCTGTAGCAATAGGACCCGGGCTTACCGTATTTACCCGTATTCTGCGTGGTGCAAGCTCGAGGGCTGCAATTTTACCTACGGCATTCATAGCAGCCTTGCTTGCTGCATATACCGATGCACTTTGAGGCGAAATGGTAGCAGATGTTGATGATAATAAAATAACAGATGCATTATCGTTCAAGATCGGAATCAATTTACTCAGCGTAAAATATGCTCCTTTAAAATTTACGTCCATTATCTCATCAAATATAACCTCTGACATCGCCTCTATGGGTGCAAATTTGGTGATACCTGCATTGATAAGCAAAATATCAACTTTCCCAAAATCGGCTTTCAATACCTCTACCAGTCTGTTGATATCGTCCAAACTTGACTGGTCTGCCAACAGGCCTGCTACACCTAGGTTTTTTGCTGCATTTTCAATTGCCTCCTTTCTTCTGCCGGTGATAATTACTTTTGCACCTTTTTCACTTAGGGATTTTGCCGCAGCATAACCAATACCACTGTTGCCGCCCGTAATGACGGCAACCTTATTTTCCAAATTTTCCATTTTAATACTTTTATATATTATTGAATTTTATACCTGTCATTTCTTCGCTCAATGTCCATAAGCGTTTAGCATTGTCCTTATCTACCGAATATTCTTTCACTCCATGTGATGCATTTTGATCGGAAGCCAGCTCAGCCACATCGCAATCTTCGCAGTAGACGCCGCCAAGATCATTAAGCAATGGACTTGTGGCACACCAGATGGTAGTAGCAGCACCCTGTGGTATGGTCTTGAGCGAAGCGGCTACTTCAGGCAACATATTGCCGTTTTCATCCAGAAATCCCATTTTCTGAAGTAATTCCAAGGACGCTTCTCTTCCCAGTTCGGTACCACCAATAGAACCCGGATGAAGTGAATAGCTACGGACATTTTGACCTTTGCCCCGCTCATCCAGTTCCATAGCAAATAAATTAGTAGCGGTTTTGGATTGTCCATAAGCCTGTAAAGTTTCGTACTCACGGTGCAGGAAATTGGGATCTTCGAAATCGAATGGTGCGAACTGATGCCCTTGAGATGAAACATTAATTACCCTTGCGCCGCCGGCCTTTTCCAGGGCAGGCCAAAGCTTTGCTGTCAAATGAAAATGTGCCAGATAGTTGGTCGCCAATTGCGATTCGATACCTCTGTTGTCTTTACGGAGCGGTACCCACATAATACCGGCATTGTTGATCAGTGTATGCAACGGCCGCCCCGATGCAATGAAGGTTTCAGCGAATGTATCAATGGAAGCAGGATCCATTAAATCCATAGGTTCAATTTCTACATTGGCAATGCCTTCCAGATTTCGCTTAGCTTTGTCAGTATCCCGGGCAGGAACAATCACTGTTGCTCCAGCGCCAGCTAATGTTTTGGTCGTTTCCAGACCGATGCCTGTATTACCGCCGGTAATGATGACGATTTTTCCGGTAAGATCAATATCCCTGATCACATCCTTACTTGTCGATTTTGCGTTGAAGCCAGAACCTATTGGTTGCTGCAGGGCTCCCTGATAATTGTTTTGTACCATTTTTTTATGATTAACTGTTGTTGATACAAAAGTAGAACAGAAATAGCGAGGCAGGTTTGTTCAAAAGGCCGAATCAACTTTGTTTAAAAGACCAACTTAATATAGACACTCACAACATAATCCTTAAGATTTCAGGTTTTTTAACAATACTATTAGAATCCGGAAAAGCCATACTTCTCCGGATTCGATTTATTTTGCATTATCTGCCAGAATTTTTATCTTGAAACCTATCTTTTTTCTGCCTGAACTTTAAGATTTTTCAGCCAGATCTGCAATGAATTTTCCAGGCCCTTCTGAAATGTATTGCTCAATAGGGATACCAGCCAGCCTTCCATACTTTCTTCCACTTTTACTGTTGTTTTTCCATCGTGTTCAATAAATGACCAATTGTGTATAGCAAATGCTCCGAAAGCTTTACCTGACCAACCGATTTTATGTTCCGGCTGTACGGTATGCAGGGTGGAATGAATGGTTAATCCACCACTTTTCCAGTCAAAAGTGCTTCCTTTTTTAAACACTCCATTCAGCTTAGTATCTTTAACATCACTATGCCAATCTTCCCAATGATCTATATCACTCATAATGTGATACACTTTTTGGGCAGAAGCATTTATTATGATTTCCTGGTAGGTTTTTACAGGAGCCTTTTTATTGATAGATTCCGATACAGTATATGAAGTGAATGCTTCCAGACACATAATGATTATGACAAGTATCCCTATGATTAAAAGTAAACTATAAACTAACTTTTTCATTTTTTTATTATTTTTTGGATGATTAACTATTTGAAAAACTTTAAATGATCATGAACAAACTGCTCGAAGCCGATCGCTTGTTTTCCCGTTATATCATGCACGGTATTAAAAATTTCAGCGGCCTCCCCTCTTGCATAATGAGCATAATCTTCAATAAGCCCTCCGATCTGCCATTGCGGAAATCCGGCAACAGTTAATGCTCCTTGCATTTGTTCAGAATTTAAATCTACATATGAGATTTCTGCTTCCAGGATGCGGGAAAGTATTTCTGCCATTTGGAAATGGGTGAGAGATTCTTTTCCTGTTATGTTGTAAATTTTGTTTTCATGTCCGGTCTCTGTTAATACTTTCGCCGCGACTCCTGCGATATCCCGAATATCAACTGCACTAACAGCAGCATTTCCCAGTGAACCATAAAATTTCCCTTCGTATTTGATGGAATGTCCAAACGCTATAAGACCCTGCATAAATAAATTGGGACGTAAGAATGTATAATCCATTCCTAAGTCTTTGATGCGGTTTTCAACACTAGCATGATATCTAAGGAAACGTACCGGAGAGGTTTCGGCAGCAGCCAGCTGAGATAGCTTCACAATATGCTTTACACCGGCTTTATGTGCTGCATTGACAAAATTGAGTTGTAGCTCTTCAGCATACTCTGAAGAGTTGGTAAGCAAAAATGCTTTTTCAATTCCCTGGAATGCCCGTGCAAGGCTGTCGCTATCCGATAAATCACCAACTGCTATTTCAGCCTGTGGCCAACTGCCCATCAGGTCTCCCTGATCATTGTTTCGAACAAGTGCTCTAAAAGAGACATTCGTATTCACTAAATTTTTAACGAGTTGTGTGCCTACACTTCCCGTTGCTCCTGTAATTAGAAGATTTGTCTGTTTCATAAAAACTGTTTTTTAATACCTCAAAATTCGTCCTATCAAAGGACCTAAAATTGTAAGAAAACGAAGTTTCTCTTTTAGCTATCGGTTGATTAAAAAACATGACTAAACCAATCAATGATAACATTAATGGGTTTATTGTTTCAGCAAAAAATTGGTGAGTGTGAGTTAATTTTTGGGATCACAGATGGATTCCTGAAATTTAAGGTATTTTGAAGGGGTGAGATTAATATAAAATTTGAAGTCTTTAATAAGCTGGCTTTGATCGTAATAGCCACATCGATTGATGATATCAAACCAATCTATTTTACTGTTTTGGCAAGAAAGGGACTGGATCATCTGGATTGCTTTTAAAAAACGTTGATATCGATAAATCTCTTTGGAGGTATAGCCAAAATGTTTTTTGTGGTTCACCTGCAGTGATCTCTCGGATAACCGGTTCATTTTTGAAATTTCCTTTATTGGGCTGAAGGTAGACCGGTCAAAGCTAGCAATTTGTTCCGCGATACCATTGCGATCCCGTAAATAAGGTTTACAGAAATCCAGCACAGCCTTAACTCGATTTTCATTAGAATCGATCTTTTTCAGCTCAGACCAAAGTGTTGTAAAGCAATTTTGATGTAGTAATTCATCCGGGTGCATTGCTAAACCATATATCAAATCCCTATTCCCAAAGAATCTGAAAAAAGCATCATCTTTAAAATTACAAACCAGGATCTCCGCTCCACTAGGCAGAATATAGTTAAAAGCATGCTTTATGGGGCCCAATACAATACATTTCTCAACCTCAATCTCCTCTTTGTTTTTAGAAATAAAAGATGCGGGAATACCAAAACTGAAAATCATTATCGTTTGATATGAAGGTAATAGCGTTTTTTCTACAACTTCTTCAGACCTATTTTCTGCATAATAAAAATGCGAAAAAACATCTTCAAATTCTGCCGGAGCAGATATTCGGTAGCTACTATAATCTTCCATATTCCTGACTGTTGCCTTTTAAATCTTTAGCATTTTTAAAATAAAACAAATTGAACTGATTGTACTTCAACAGACGTTTAGCCTGAGCAAATTTATTTAAAATTTTACGATTTTACAGAACAATAAAAAAGCCATTGATGAATTTTCCTCATCAACGGCAACGTCCAGCGGGATATTAGTCCCAAGCCATAAAGCCTTCACAGGCAAAATAAATTAAAGCCAGGTAAAAACCATACTTAATCAATTTTTTAGTTACCTTATAGCTTTTAAACACTACTGGATGGTAAGCTGACTTGTCGAATCTGCTTTTTGTGGTCTGTTCCATTTCTGTCGTTTTTTATAGTTGTTATAAAATTGTTTTCAAATTGATAGTTAATAAAGAAAAAATCACTCTCTTTTTCTACCGATTTATCAGAGACAATGGCATTGGTCATCAAAATATAGGTCTTACTTTTTATATTGTTTTTCAAGAATGCATGTGCTTTAACGATTGGTTCTCCATAAAGTTTTTTAAAAGTTCCGATAGTATACTCTGAGAAAATCCCATAATGCGCTACAAGTTTTAAAGACAGCCCCAGTTCGTATCCAATTACAGTTTCAATTTCCTTAAGTTTGATAGTAAAGTTCCTCAGCATTGTTTCATACAGCTTTACAATTTTCTGCACAGAAGGCTTTTTACCAAATCTGTAGAATAATATGGCATCGCCTTCTATTTCTGATACGTTCATTCCGTATGTATTGGCTTGCAAAATTGCAGAAAGCAGTTCTCTGGTAATATAACGACCGGCTTCGATGCATATACTATTTACAAACTCTGTATAGCCACTAATATCAGGAATAATTACAAGTCCTTCTTCAATTCGGATATTCTTATTTTCTGACAAGTATTGTTCGTATAAATATTTCATGATGATCCATTTTTATCTTCTTTCTGAGACAAATTTAGATACATCAAGAAGGCAGAAATTGTAAGAAAACGAAATAACGAAGAGTTTATTCGTTGACAGTGCAGAATCTACTGCATTTATAAATTACGTCACACGGACAGATTGACAAAACTTAATTTTTTTTTATAAATTTGATATCAATTCAGGTTTAGCGTTTTTGCACAATTTCCCACGCGAACGCCAGGCTCCGAACCTTTAACGGTCATTGTAAAAAGATAACTCATTCAAATTTAAAATCATGACAAACGACAATAAACATTTAAAAGACTTTGAAAATTTTATGCACATAAGACTTAAAGTCTCGAAAGATTTTGTAGAGGGAAAATTTGAACCTTTAGAGAAGATATCTGTAAAAAACTCTCCTGCAACAATTTTCCCGCCACAAGGAATCTGTATTCAAGGTGCCAGCGAAGTGAATACTTTCAATAAAAAAGGTGCGGAAAATTTTCTGCCCGGTGCCAAAAATGAATTTGAGGTAATGCATCAGGATGCGGATGAGCATTTGGCATACTGGACAGGCATTCAACGTTCGACAGTGAAAATGAAAGGACAAGACAACGACGTTATATTTAATTTAAGAGTGACAGAGATATTTCGAAAAGAGAATGACGAATGGAAATTAATGCATCGTCATGCAGATAAGCTAACAGAATAATAAAAGGCAATGATAGTTTTTGTTTCTTCAAAATCGTAAAGAAATAATACAACACTATATGAAGTATTATGAGTAACTGGTACATTTATATAGTAACCTCTTTATTTATATTAACTCCGATTCTGCCGCATCTCAACTCATCTAAATATAAAAGCTTGTGAGGCGATTATTCTTCCTACTTAGTCTTTAAGGAAGATAGACAGTTCTTGTACGTATCTATCAAAGCTTCTGCTACAATTTTAGGGTCTTGTTGGTGTATTCCATGGCTGTAACGTGGCAGCAAGATAAGCCGGCTGCTGTTGTTATTTTTTATCATCTCTGCATAATGTTTTATTCTTAATTCATCCAACTCTTTCCACCAAGGGATTAAATTGATTCCTAATTTCAGATTTTCGTTCATTTCTGTTTCATAATGTTCAATATGCTTGTTGTATGAAATCATTACGGTTACAGGAACGTCCTTAAGAGGTGGTAAGGATTTGTATCTTTTAAAGAATTCCGGTGAACTTTCTTTCAGTTCTCTCTGTGCCTCATTTCGAAAGCCATCCGATGTTGAGGTATCACTGATAATGTTTTTAAGATTTAACACAAATAATTCCCTATAGCCTGTAGAGCTTGATGTATTAATTTTAACTTTATTGTCTTCGTCTTCTGTAAGCATAAAATCTGTCGGATCAATAAAAAATAGACCGCAAATTTCATTTGGATACATTGAGGCATACAAACGTATAAACGGTCCGCCTATAGAGTGTCCTACTAATAGATAAGGCGGACTAATTTTTAAAGCTGCTAACATATCATGAAGTCTTGTGACAACATCTTCATCTTTTTTTATGGAAGTATCAATTTCTGACTCTCCAATTCCATTTCGGTCATAAACTATCCCTGCAAATTTTTTTTGGATGAAAGGAAACAAACTTTCATAACCTCCACCTCCTGAACCGAGACCACTTTCAAAGATTACCATTGGCTCATTAGCTTTTCTTTCATCAAGTCCAAAAATTTTATATGCAATTTGCTTATTGTTAATCGATACAAATTTTCTTTCAGAAGTCTGTGAAAAAACTAATGGTATTGAAAAAAAATATATAAATAAGGATATTATTATGGATTTCATTTTTTTTGATTGGGTATAATTGTCAGGTCTTAAAATTACTGTTGACTTAAACACACAGTGTATATTCTGAACATTTTGAACAATATTAGTGAATTTCTATGTGACTATATACTTTAATGTACTTTAAGGTTGAGTTTTATCAAAATATCTTTTGCAGATCTTTAGTTTTACCACAAATTCGGCCGCATCTGGTATTTTCCCGAAAGGATTCACTGGAATTTATAAATTTAAAGATTGTGCTGCCGGTGGAGATCTGCGGGATTTTCCATTGAATCTCAGGTCTTTTATTTTTCAGGAATTACAGAACTTCTGTTGCTTTCTCTGTAATAACCCGGAGTTACACCCGTCCATTTTTTAAAAAATTTTGAAAAATTGGAGGGATCATATGTAAAAAGCAAGGCAATTTTGGCTATGGAATTCGACGAAGTGGTAAGCATTTGTTTCGCCCTGTCTATGATCTTTTGGTCATAAAAATGACATGGATGATTTCCTAACTCTGACTGTACGACATCTGTCAGGTGCTTATGTGATATGGCAAGATCTGAAGCAATCTTGTTGATCTCCATGAATTCCGGCGTTTCTCCTGCTATAACATCTTCAATATGTTTGTCAAGAAAATTTAAAAAATTATTACAAATCTCTTCGTTCCGTCTCATGTATTAGTATTAAAAAATTATTCTCTTAAACTTAAAAACTTAGTAAATGCTTAAGGATAAAGATCGGAAAAATTTTTCTATCTATTTTTAATTTATTGACATCGAATATAGAATAGCTCAAAATGAAGCTTTCAGGTTTTCCGAAAAGTTCACCATGTAAATATAATTTTCAATCATCACATTTGTATGATAACATTTTAAATAATTATATGATGTCAACACACAACGTAAAAGGAAAAGTGGTTTTAATCGCGGGTGGCGGTAAGAACCTTGGTGGATTATTAAGTAAAGATTTCGCTGCAAAAGGCGCAAAGTTAGCAATACATTATAACAGTGAAAGCTCTAAAGAGGAAAGTGAAAAAACTTTAGCAGAAGTTCAGGCTTTAGGAGCCGAGGCATTTTTATTTCAGGGCGATCTTACAAAGGTGGACAATCTGAACAGATTCTTTGATGAAGCTATAGCCAGATTCGGAGGCATTGATATTGCCATCAACACTGTGGGAATGGTGCTAAAAAAGCCTTTCACAGAAACCACCGAAGATGAATATGATAAGATGTTCAATATCAATTCAAAATCAGCTTACTTCTTCTTGCAGGAAGCCGGAAAGAAACTGAATGACAATGGGAAGATCTGTACGATCGTCACCTCATTATTAGCGGCTTATACGGGATTATACTCCACATATGCCGGAGCTAAAGCCCCTGTTGAGCACTTTACAAGAGCTGCTTCTAAAGAATTCGGTTCAAGAGGGATTTCTGTAACAGCAGTTGCCCCGGGCCCGATGGATACTCCATTTTTCTACGGCCAGGAAACTGATGATGCGGTAGCTTATCACAAGTCGGCATCTGCATTGGGCGGACTGACAAATATCGAAGACATTGCTCCATTAGTAGAGTTTTTGGTAACTGATGGCTGGTGGATTACAGGACAAACAATTTTTGCCAACGGAGGTTACACCACAAGATAACAGACCCGAAACTTAAAATCATAAACGACCAAAATCAAATAATGTAATTAGAAAACGAAGCCTACTTTCACAAGAAAAAAGTTCTGTGTTTTATTTCGAACACTGCGCAGCAAAGTCGGATTTTTTGCTGAAATATAACCACAACCCATGAAAAATGAGAAGGATGCTGCAGAGCATCCTTCTTTGTTCTGCGTAAAACTGATCTCATCTGCTGTACACTTGTATATGGTTGGGAAAGTGCAGATCACAGTCTGAAATCAATTAACCAAACAGCAAATAATAAAAAGCATCCAATATAAAAAAGTACCACATTTCTTCCGATGGCAGAAAATTTGTAATCATATCAACAAAAACATCGTATGAACAATGTAGTAAAAATAGCGTTAGCCCTAGCCGCGGGAAGTTCTTTACTTTATGTGGGCCTGCGAAGAAAAAACAAAAAGAAAGAAGTATTTCTTGCCCCTGACGGAAATACTTATCAGGAAGATGAAATTTATCGTACTTACGACAATAAGCTGTTTAAGAATGGTAAAGAGTTTCATTTTCATACTCCAAAATTAGATGATCACTCAGATACATCAGGCACCGTTTACGGTATGGTGGATAAGAATGTTCATTTAAAGCATCAGACGGTCAAAAAAAATGTTGCCTATCATCATAAAGGGATAAGGCATCAATAATTTTACTTATAACTAACCACAAAAAATATTATTATGAGAAGTTTATTATGGCTTGTTGCAGTAATCTGCATTATTGTATGGCTATTAGGAATGTTGGGAATTATCCCCGGCATGGACACCGGAAGTTTAATCCATACTCTTCTGGTTATCGCTGTTATTGTTATTCTGATCAATTTATTTACAGGACGGAAACCACTGAATTAAAACAACAAAAACCACTAAAAGGATGCTGATCAGCATCCTTTTTCACTTGTTTATCATTCCATGGGATATGTTTTTCTGCCCTTCAGAAAATAATTTCACCAAGCGGCAAGTATTCAGTAATAGAGCTTATGAAGTCTAGAAAATAGAATCTTCTGTGGCTGTTGTAAATTCTTCCAGGAATTTCATTCCCCTGTAAGAGTTTCCTTTAGGATTTAATTTTGGACTCCATACAGAAACAATGTATTGTTTGGGCATTACAGCCACAATTCCTCCACCTACACCACTTTTTCCCGGTAAACCAACACGGAAAGAGAATTCTCCGGACTCGTCATAAAACCCGCAGGTCTGCATAATAGCATTGACCCTTTTGGTTTGACTGTTTGATAAAATTTCCTGATGATCAAATAAATTTTTTCCTTTATTGGCTAAAAATGAGAAAGTTTTGCTCAGTTCCAGGCAGGTCATTTCTATTGAACAGATATGAACATATAAATCCAATACTTCATCAGGCGAATGATGTATATTTCCTAAAGATTTTAAAAAATTCGTTAACGCGGCGTTCCTGTAAGCAGTTGTAAATTCACTTTTTGCAATCTTTTCTGAATATTGAATTACACTATTTCCGGATACTTTTCGTATAAAATCTAAAAAATATTCTTTCGGATGATCGCTGATACCAATTAATATATCACAAACAACTAATGCCCCGGAATTAATGAACGGATTTCTGGGAATTCCTTTATCAGATTCCAACTGTAATAACGAGTTGAAAGGAGTTCCTGATGGTTCCACATCAACTCTTTCCCAGATTTTTTCTCCAATTTCCCCATACACCAAAGCTAAAAGTAAAACTTTTGAGATACTTTGGATGGAAAATTTTTCCTGATAATCTCCAAACCCAAATTGAAGCTGATCCATTAACAATATTGAGACCCCAAACTTTTCACCATCTATTTTTGATAATTCAGGAATGTAGCTGGCTGTTTCCCCTACATTTTCTTCATGAATAACTTTTTGATAGATCCGGTTAATTATTTCAAAATATTCTTTTTCTCTGGAAAGCATAGGATTTTTTCTATATTATTAAGGATTGGAATTTATTTTAAACTGCAGGGCGCAAAGTTAAGAGACTTTTAAGTATAGAGCCGCATGGTCCTGAATAAATTTTTAGAGCATAAAAAATCAGTATTCATTTTCAAATATCGAAGCTTTAAATCCATGTATCGCTAAATCCTGTGCCAAAAGATGACTGAAATTGCTTCGAAATTTCTCACATTTTTTTGAGAACAGCATAATTTTTGACGTTCTTATGTTTTAAAAGAGATTAAAAAATTTTGATATAAATTCAGATGAAACCAGAAAAATATGCAGCAATAGAAGCTATTGAAATAATATCAATTATTGGTTTATAAAAGATCCTAATTACTAATCATAAATTTATTACTATGTCATTATTTTCAAACGATTTGAGCAAAGAGCCGGTATTTGACGGCATTGGTTACGAACCGTCATTCTTTTCAAGAAAAGCGATGGTATCTTCAAAAACAGATTACAGCAAAAATTCTTATAGCGATGGCAATACGGATCCAACAAAAAAGATTCTGGTTGTCTGTACCGAAGAACGTTATATGACAATGAAAAATGGCAAGAAATTTTCTACAGGCAATCATCCGGTAGAAACACTTGTCCCCATCCTCCACTTTGAAGAAGCCGGATATGAGGTTGAATTTTTTACACCAACGGGAAACTCCGTAAAAATGGAAATGTGGGCGATGCCCTATGAAGATGAGAATATTGGTAAGATTCTCGAAAAATACAATTCACAATTGGCCAATCCAAAGAGTCTGAAAGACTTTGTTGCCAGCCATATGACATCCGATGCTGAGTATGTTGCTGTTTTTATTCCCGGAGGACATGGTGCAATGCTGGGATTACCGGAAAATGGAGATCTTAAAAAACTCATTCATTGGGTTGTTGCCGAAGATAAATATCTGCTGGCCATCTGCCACGGCCCGGCAGCGCTGCTGAGTGCGGCATCTAATGGCAGCGAGGCAAATTTTCCTTATAAAGGATATAAAATCAATTCATTTCCTGATGAAATGGACCTTACTTTGCCGGAAAGCGGTTATCAGCCCGGAGAAATGCCTTGGTTTTACGGGCAAAAACTTAAAGAACTGGGCGTAGAAATTTTAAATAAGAAAATTGCAGGAGATTGCCACGTTGACAGAAAACTGATTACGGGAGACAGTCCACTGGCAGCCGATCAATTCGGCAAAATCTGTGTAAAGGAGCTTCTTGCCAATGAAAAATCAAAATTGAAATAAGTGCAGATTTGCTTTTTACTTATAACAACTCATTTAGACGAGCAGAACCTTTTTTATTGGAAATTTTAAACCACAAAAGTCACAAAAGTTTTTTATTTTCAAAAGTTTTATATCCTGAAAATATTAAGTACACATAAACCTACTGTTAAACTATTAAAATATAAACGGCATCCTTTGAAGATGCCGTTTAACCCATTTACTTTTTTACATTATAAGGCGTAAAACGGTCCCATTCCCACGGTGTAAAGGTATCGCCGATCAACTTTTCCAGCAATTCCTTAAATATCCGTTCACCATTTCCGCTGTTACACATGATGACGATAGCTATTCCTTTCTGAGGGAAACTGATACTGTAATTACGCCAGCAGTCATCATGACCGCCTTTAAAAAATGCAGTTCCGCAAGGTGTATTGATGACACCCCAGCCTAAGCCGTATGACAGTTTAATTTTATCATCACGGTCCGTAGTTTCATCGAGCATGGTTGGAAATTCGTAGAGTGAGCGGATGCGGATCTGTGGCTTTAACATTTCCTTAAAGGTCTTAGTGCTCAGCCCTTCACGACGCATGACATAGGAAATAAAGCGAGAATAGTCACTTATGGTAGTAAGCATCGATCCAGCTCCCACAGCCCTCCGCGAACGGACTTTACCCCCGGCGATCCCGTCTTCATCATAACCAATGGCAGAGTTTGCTTCAAATTCAGCTTGCCAAAGATAACTGGTTCTGTTCATTTTAGCCGGCAAAAACAGTTCCTCCCGGGCTATCTTTTCCAGATCTTTTCCCAGATACACTTCCTCAATGCGCTGCAGCAGCTTGAAACCTTCACCGGAATAAGCATAGCGGCTTCCCGGCTCAAAATATAAGCGGTTTACCAGCGTTGTATCCCGTATTCCGGTCTTCACATTCATCCACCAAACATTCGGCAGGCCTGTGGTGTGGCTCAGGCACATTCTTGGAGTAATCTTCTTCCAACGTTCATCTTTTTCAAGTTCCTCATAGTTCCCATACTCTCTCAGCGGCTTTTTTAAGTAGTAAACCAAAGGTTTATCCAGGTTGATGAGACCTTTCTCCACCAGCCTCATATTTATATAGGCGAAAGCAGCCTTACTGAAAGAAGCACCATACATCACTGTGCTTGTGTCCAGCGGAATGTTCTTCTCTTTATCTTTGAAACCATAGGCTTTTTGGTAAGCTACCCGGTTATTGTTGATTATAGCAAGCGCCAGCCCTTCCACCTTTGCAGCTGTCATCAGGTGTTTAACCGTACTGTCAATTTGTGAAACGGACAATGAAGATCCGTCTAGACGTTTTATAGAACCGGTTTGCCCTAAACCTGCCACGCTTTTTACGCACATTAGCAATATTATAAGTGCTTTAAAGTAAACGGACTGCTTTTGTAAATGAAGTTTTTTCATATTTATAAATTTTAAGATTTATGCCTATTAGTTTTTTATTTTTTTGCGGCCAACATGATATGGGGGCTGAAACACAGCAGCTCCCGATCGTGTTCTGTTAATTGAATCAATTCCAGAAGTTTATTTCTTTTCGTCATTTCTGCCCAGCTTTCAAAAAAATTACCGTCCAGCCAGGCAATTCCTTCCACAGGCAATAAATCAAGCTGTTCAAATCCCGCCATTTCAAACTCCTCAATGAAGTCAGAGGGCCGGTGACAGAAACCTTTCGGAAGCATTAACGGATAATTTACCGGAGGGAAGTGATCACCGGACTGTAGTTCACTAATGCACATGGCAAAGAGCTCTTGATCATGAATAAGCCCACTTTGTAGAGTCGCTATTGCGGATGCCGAATGAGTTATAGCAAATCCCAGAAGAATACCCCCTCTTTTTAATATTCTTTTAGCTTCTTTAAGTACAGCCAAACGTTCGTCCAGCTGTTGTAAATGATAGAGAGGTCCATGAAGAAGAACCAGCTCCTGACTCGAGTCTGCTAAAGGTATTTTACGGGCCTCCCCTTGTAGACATGTGAACTGAAAACCCCGCGTTGAGCGTCTTTTTGCCTGTTCAATGTGCTTTTTTACAGGGTCAATTAAAGTTACGCTATGCCCCATTCCCGCCAGCCACTGCGCATAATGGCCTGGGCCTCCGCCCACATCTGCAATGTGAATTGATTGATTGAGGTAACGTTTGATCAATATTTTAGTGCGTTCAAATTCTAACGGACCTAAGCCTATGGAGAGTCTATTTTCTTCTTGCCTTTTAGTATAAAAGCTATCGATTGAAGGATCTATAAGATTCATATTGTTTCATTAAAGTTAATACAGAGTTTTGTTGACCGGTCCTGGAAAAGACCGGCAAAATGACGTCGAATGCGTCTGATAATATTTAAGAAACAATTTTAATACTGTAAATATAAAAATTTTAAGTGTATGGAAATCTTTATATTACAATAATTTTGATTACCAGATAGCAATTAAAATAATATATAGTTCCTGAACATTAAAATTTGTTATCTTCAACTGTTATTTAACAATTATTTTTAAGAACATCTAATATGAAAAATTTAAAAAGCTCAATAAAGCAGAATTTAAAAACAATTGTTGGAGGTGCAGATTGTACAGACTATGTTTTGTAAATGATAAATTAATATGCGTTCCATATAAGTCATGTGGTGGTCCCGGACTCGAACCATAAAAAATAAAAAATTGTTTTTCAAGCACCCATTTCTAAAATATTTTCAATATCAATAAAAAGGGGGTTGAATAACATTCTGTCGAGGTCACACAAAAAAGCGCAAATTTAGAAATTTGCGCTTTTTGTATTCCTGCTTTTCGCTTTTTTAACGGCGGCCTACAACAAATTTGTGCAGCTTTACTTTCTCTGTTGAGCCATCTTTTTTAATTTCTACCATCTTACTGAGCATCTGGTCATAATTATTTTTAAAATACTGCTTCTCATAATAATCTGTATTCCCTTCCGAACCTACATACTGGTTGTCATAACCCGAATATTGCCATGGAAAATAAACTTCCAGATAGTATTTTCCGGGTTTCATATGGTAAAAAGCAAATTCCCCTGCGCCATTGGACATTGCTTCCAGCCTGTATTTCCAAGCCTGCGGACTCAGATAGGCAAATTTTAGCCTCTTAGGATCTTCCTGCTTCCTAAGCTCCAGGAAATCCAGCAGGTATGGGGTAACCGGCATGAGATAGACTTTCAGGTTGCTGCCATAAAATGTTTTTGCCCCATCTGCAGGCGGAAGTGTTAAACTTATTCTGCCTTTGATTGTACTATTCCCTTCATCCAATGAAAGCTTGGCCGCGTTTGAATCAAACGGAACAGAAGATTTTAATTTAACAGTATCATTGGTGCTTGTACGGCTGTTTTGTGCATCCACTTTACCTAAAGTAAAAAAGGTCAGTAAAAGCAACAGATAGTTTTTAGTCAAGTTTTTCATAAGTGCATTTTTTAATTAACCTAAAATAAAGGTAAACAATTTTTAAATGTCATTTACGGAGCAAACAGACTGACTAATAACATACTTTAATCTGTTTGACATACTCGTGGACGAAACTCTGAAAAACAACAAACTGGAGCACAGATACAGAAAAAAACAGTCCTTGATGTAATAAAACTTACTTTTGAATCGTCTTTATATTGAAATAGATAACCAGAAACAAAAATGAAAAAACTACCTCTCATCCTAATGCTGTCTTTAACCTTGAATATTTTTGCGCAAAATGTCAAGGATAAAATAAAATCATTTGAAGACAACCTGCTCAGTTGGGATAAATCGAAAACCAAAAAATGGACTTTAAAAGACAGGATGGCTTTCTACAATATGAATGCGGTAAGCATCGCGGTCATTAAAAATTATAAAGTAGAATGGAGTAAAGCCTACGGTTATGCAGATGTTGCTGAAAACAGACCTGCTACTGCTCAAACATTATTTCAGGCGGCGTCTATCAGTAAATCCATTAATAGTTTAGGGCAATTAAAGTTGGTTGAACAGGGAAAATTAAGTTTGGATGATGACATCAATAATCATTTGAAAAGCTGGAAATTTCCATATGATTCGGTTTCAAAAGGAAAAAAAATCTCTATTGCGAACCTTTTGAGCCATAAAGCAGGCTTGTCTGTTCATGGTTTCGGAGGTTATCAAAGAGGAAAGGAGCTCCCTACAATAATCCAAATTCTCGACGGGCAAAAACCCGCCAATTCTCCAGCAGTTCGGTCTGCGTTTGAGCCTGACCTTAAATTCCAGTATTCGGGTGGAGGAACAACCATTTCACAGCTAATCCTTGAAAACACAACAGAAGAAAAGTATGAAGATTATATGCTGAAAAATGTTTTGATGCCATTAGGAATGAATGAAAGTTCTTATAACCAACCTCCCTCTCCGGATAAAGAAAAATTGCTGGCAACAGCTTATAACAACGGAAAAGAGGTACAAGGAAAATATCATGTCTATCCCGAAAAAGCGGCAGCCGGTTTATGGACCAATCCCAATGATCTGGCAAAATATATCATTGAAACACAATTGTCATTACTAGGAAAATCAAATAAAATCCTGTCTAAAGAAATGTCGGTAAAAAGAATTGAGAATAACTACGGTGTATTTCTGAATGATTTCAAGGGCACAAAATATTTCGGACATAGTGGCGGGAATGAAGGGTTTGTATGCTATTATATTGGAAGCGTTGAAGATGGAAACGGTTTAGCAGTGATGACTAATGGTAATAATTTTAAGTTGATAGAAGAAATCCTTTTAAGCATTGCCAGTTTGAACCAATGGAAAAACTACCCTATCGAACCACAAAAGGAATCTATTGGCTTAACCATCAGAAAAGAATGCCTGAAAAATATTGATAAGGGAATTGCGCTATACAAAAACCTTAAGAAAAATAAGCCTAATGACTATAATTTCTCCAACGAAAATGAATTGAATGAACTTGGTTATGAATTTCTAAGAGATAATCAATTAGACGCAGCGCTGAAGATTTTTGATTTAAATGTCAATGAATTTCCAAAATCAGGAAATGTCTATGACAGTCGGGGCGAAGCTTATTTTAATAAAAAAGAATACGAATTATCAAAAAGCGATTATCAGAAGTCATTAGAATTGGACCCAGCCAATCATAATGCAAAGGAAATGATTTTGAAGATCAATCAAATTTTTTCCACCAAAAACTAAATTGAATTTTTGAGTAATACTTTTTTTGAAATAATCCTGTCGGAGTTAAAAGCGGCAAATATCTAAGATATTTGCCGCTTTTTATTGCTCCATTATTTCAACTTGCGGAAAGAATTTTTGGATCAGGCAACACCCTTATTATCTGAAACTGTAGAAAACTGTTATTTCAGAGCCTTAATCAAATTTGATCACCCTTATTTTCAGATCATGAACTAAAGCTACTCTGAGCAGGATTTTCAGATCAATCGTAGTTTTACTACAATTTTGAAGATTTAAGAAAATTTTACATTTAATAGTCAATTTTTATCTAACTTAGGTGACATAATATAAAAAAACCGCACAAAATATTATGAAAAACACCTCAAATTCTGATAAAGTTTCAGAAAACCACATTTCAGGGATTAACCGTGTGGTCAAACTGGACATTGTGGTTGAGGGCAAGGCTGTCAATCACTTTAAGCACTTTCGTCTACAACAGAGTGCAAGAAGGCATCATGATTTTGAACTGGTATTAGCTCATGACTCTCTGGGCGAGGCCCAAAATCATAACCTTGAACAGGCCCAAAAGTTTTTAGGAAAAAGAATCACCATTGTTTTTAAATATAAAGATGCTGAAACTGAAAGCCCCGAAAGAACATTTGTGGGCCTCATTACCAAAGTGGCATTCAGCCAGGAAAAAATGAGCCTGGGAAATATTATTTTAAAAGGCAAGAGTCCCACTATTTTGATGGATTCTGCTCCACATACCCAAAGTTTCGGAGGAAGCCAGGAGGTGAATACCAATATTATTGCCAACCGGATTATCAAGGAGACATTAGGATCAAATAAATTTGATTTCAGGATAGACACCCAAAACAAAAGTTACATCAGTTACAGTTCACAATATAACGAAACCCATTACAATTACCTTACAAGAATTGCAGAAGCCTACGGAGAACAGTTTTATTATGACGGCGAAATACTTCATTTCGGTAAGCTCCCCTCTTCAGAAAAACCTATCCTGCTGGTGTATGGAAGCAATGTAAATGATGTGAATGTTGAGCTGAAAGCCGTTCACACCAAACCGGAATACTTTGGCTATAACAGCAGCAGCCATACTAAAATGTCGGGTGCTGATGATCGTATACAGCATTTGGGAGAATTATCCTCCAAAGCCTATGAACTGAATGACGCTATTTTCACAACCCGATCATTGACGCCTACTCCCATCAATGCCAATATGTTCCGTGATGTGGATGATTCCCAAAAAAGCGCAAGAGGAAGTAAAGCAGTAGAGGTCTTTACCGTTTCAGGGCAAACCACAGTTCCATTTCTGTATATTGGCTGTGTTGCAGATTTAGCCATGCGAAAGACCGGCAGCAATGAAACCTCACATTTTACAACGCTTATGATTACAGAGGTAAGTCACGAAGTTGATGCAAGAGGCTATTATACAGGAAGCTTTGAGGCCATTGCTGAAGGCACTGGTTTTATGCCAAAACCTGATTTTGAAATGCCTAAAGCTGAACCGCAGGTGGCCACTGTTATATCCAATGTAGATCCACTGAACCAGGGCAGAATACAGGTCCGGTTTGACTGGCAGGTAAATGATACCACCCACTTTATCCGAATGATGAGCCCTGATGCAGGGGGAACAGACGCCATAACCCAAAACAGAGGTTTTGTAGCTGTTCCTGAAATTGGCGATCAGGTCATGGTGGGATTTGAATACCATAACCCCGATTTTCCGTTTGCCATGGGTGGAATGTTTCACGGCAAGGTAGGTCTGGGCGGTGGCGTGGACAATCATTTGAAATCTATACAGACGAGAAGCGGTATTAAGGTGCTAATGAATGATGCCGAAAAAAGTGTAACCATTAAAGATCCAAGCGGAAATACTTATTTCATGGATGGTCAGGGTAACATTCATGTTACTGCACCAAAGAATATGACCTTTACGGCAGGGGAAGATATGCATATTTCTGTGGGAAGGAATATGACCACCAAGATTGGGAAGGACAGCACCATGCATATTGGAAATGACCATACCGAATCCATTACAAAGAGATACACCCAAACATCCGAAAATAAAAGTGTTACTGTTAAGAAAGATCAGATAGAAAGCACAGGCAATACCTTTAAAAGTATTTCCGGAGAAGCCGATATACAGACCTCTAAAGGCGATTTAAAACTGAGAGGAACATCATTAGCTGTATTCCAGGGAGGAAAAGACGTTAAAGTAAGTAAAGGCTAAATCTATGATGAGATGAAAGTAAATTTTCATTGGTTGCCCACGAATGTGATTCCGGCCTCAACCATTGAAAGCAATCCAAAATATTAATAAATGGAAGATCAGAATACTTCAGCGCATGATCAAAAACTTTCTGAAAAAAGAGCAGAAAAACAGAAAAAATCCAACGAAGATTCTCCTTCAGAAAAGAGGGAAATGGTATTGCATGGAGCCAAGTTGAAGTGTCCCTATGCTCAGGCGCCCGGAGAACTGAAAGTGACCTCTAACGAAATAAACCTTCAGGATAAGATATTTGCAACAGAAGGTGATGGAAACAATATGGTAAACCTTCAGTTTAAAGGAACCTGCGGACACCCGAAATGGCCTGCCAGAAATATGTCTCCCCCACCCTGTATGAGCGTTATAAAATTAACACCCTGGCAAAACCTGGGAACCTCTATTATACAGGAACAAACTGTTTTGGTAAAAGAATCCTATATCAATTGTGATCCTGAGTTCAATGCAGCCACTGCAACACCGATTCCGCAGGCAGCAAGTATAAAAAGTGAAATTCAAAACAATGAAATTCCTAAAATTATTGATGCCTACTTTGTAAAATGGATTTCTGAGAAAGGCACTCCTGTTGAAAAGGAAGAGGAAGTCTACAACAAAAAACTGGGTAAAAAAGTTACCGTTAAAAAGAAAGTAGAGAGCACGAAAATATCTACAGAAAGAATATCAGAACGGGGATTAAGCTATCAGGTTGCTTTAATTGTTGAAACTGAAGGGCTTTCTGGAAAAAAAGTCAAGGTTAAGATCAAAAGCGGTAAAAATAAAGTTTTAACAGATGTTGATACTGAGCTGAGTTTAATTGATCTAAAAGAGGTAGAAAAAGTGACAGATGCGGCGAAATATGCAAGTATAAAAGCAAAAAATGAATTTGAAATTGATGTTGATAATTTTGCAAATGATCCGACAATAGAGAATGCAGGCCAGTTCAAAAACAAAGCAGTGCTCAGGCTAATGCTAAATCAGCGTGCTGATGATTTATCATTTGATTTGGCAAAACTCATAGCCGCAAGTCCTGACAAAGAAGCATCGGTATATATTGAAGTGACTTCTGATGATCCAAAAACCGAATATCTTGGTAAAGAAGGTAAAAGTAATTTAAAAAATACCTTTTTAAATGGAACCTATTTTAAAATAAAATATTTTGAACAGCCATGGATTGTTAAAGCCCGTGAAGAACAGGAGCTTGGCGTTTCAGAAACAACGCACTGTAAAAAAATAATAGATGAATATCATGCCATCAACCGACAGAATAAACCAACTGCCTGCGCCAATACCGACAACAGTTCCTGGTGTGCCTCATTCGTGGGCTGGTGCTTAAAAAACAGCGGATATTCTGCCCAATTAGATCCTGGTGCCTATTCATACGGACATGAAGAAACCAGATACAGAGCAGGATTTAAGAAAAATGCAACCGATAAAAAAGGTCTGGAAAAAGAAGAATTTGGTGAACCGATATGGGGAAAACTTATAGCGGGCAACCAACCTTTATTGGGCTCAATATGCGTTTTATTAAATAAACATCATGTTAGCATGGCTGTTGGAAAGAGCAGTGACGGTAAAACAATATATTATCTTGGAGGAAATCAGGGAAACAAAGTCTGTGTGGGAACTTTCGGGCAAAGAACCTCTTCCATATACCCCGTAGAATATACCAAAAAATCTGAAGATGATGAATTACCTATTTATTATACCAAAAATGAAAAGCTTAGTTACTAGTTTCCTATTATTGTTCTTTATTCCTGTTTGCGGACAAAAGCAGGTTAATGATACTTTGAAAAGGTATTATCAGGATTCATTGATCATACATAAAAACTTTAAAAACGGAGCTGTATCCAATAAGCTTACAGTAAAAGTAATTAATCCCTGCAACTCTGAAAAAGAGAGATTTGACGGAGCGGTAACCATTATCAGCGCCACTGTTAAAACTAAAAACTATAGCGATAGTGTAGTTTACAATTATCCATATGCACAATCCGGTTTAATCAATTTAAAAACAGATAATATATCTAATCATAACATCAATAAGCATCAGGCGGTTTTCATACCCTTTACCTATTGTGGGAATTGGGATAACGATACAAAAGTCTCCTACATTATATTTTATAACCATAAAAAATATCTGTATCATATAAAATACTATTGTGGAGAAGATGGCAAATGTAAACTAAATGATAATCTGAATATTATATTAAAAGATCTACCCTCAACATTAAGATTAAAAGTTAGTAAAGACTTGGAAACCAAATATAATAGCTCAAATGATTTTCAATAAGCTCAAAATAAAATGGTATGAGTGAAGTACAAGAAAAAGATGATTATTCTGTAAACCCCAATCAGAAAGTTTATGATCTCCCCCACCAGGTAGATCATGAAGTGAATGTGGTAAAAATATATTTTGCGAAACAGGTTCCTAAAATGACGTGGGAAACCAAAGAAGAAACTTATACTGTTAAAAGCGGAGGTCTGGTATCGGACGTCAAAAAGAAGTACGAAAAAAAAGGAAGAAGAAACCTGAAGGCAGATCAGGAAGATTCTGTAAAATTAAAGGCAAAAGAATCGGTAAAAATCACTTGGGAAGAAGAGGTACAAGCGAAAAAAGCTGATGGCAGTCCTGATTTTGATTTTGAAAGAATAAATAGCACCACCATTAAAAAGAAAGTATGGGTGGTAGCCAATTGTGAAGGAGCAACCGGAAAGCTGTCTGTTGAGATCCATGAAAATAAACTGAAAAATACAGAAAACGTATATGAAAATCCTGTCAAGTTTTTAGATGGCGAGGAAGAAAAAAGCAAAATAGAATTCACTATCAACGGAACACTGGTATATGCTAAGGAAATAACGATGCGTCCCAAAAGTGATGAAGATTTGAAGAAATTAATAGATAAACTGAATAAGAGAGAGGACTTGAATGCCTTTTTATATTTCAAAGCTGAAGTAACCGGGACAGAAGATGAAGTGAAATTTCCGGATGATACGCATGAGTTTTTAAACAAAGACGGCGAAAGGTTTGAGATCAGATATTGTAATTGCGGAAAGAATTATGATATTACCTGTACCCGGTATAGTGGGAAATATGGGCCAGCCTACTGGGGATCGAAAAAACTTGAAAATTATTCCGATTGGGATACATTGATTGAAGAAAAGAAGATTACAGCTGAAGAAAAAGCTATTTTGGTGGGAATGTCCGAAAATGAAGGTAAATTGGATTCTGTTCAATCCTATGACTGGGACCTTTCGGGTGAACAGATGATATTAACGGCAGGAGCCATGCAGAAAACAGTGGATCATACCGGAAAAGGTGAATTCACTACACAGGTTGAAGAATTTAAAGCTCAGCATCCTGAAAAATATGACGAATTATTTGCATCATGCGGCTGGACGGTGGACTCCGGGATTTTATACTATAAAGACCCGGCAGATCCTAAAGCGGAGAAAATTACAGGAAATACATTATCAAATAAAATCAGAGAAAACTGTAAAGAATCTTTATTTGGAAAAACAGTAGAATGTAAGCCTCTGCAACCGATCGTAAATGCCGTTATTGATAAAGTATTCCAGGAAAAACAAGTGCTGGATTTTATTAAAAGATTGAAAGAAGTGGTACTTCCTTTAACTCCTACAGGCTATTCATATAAATTGTCGGATTATTTAAAATCAAAATTAGGCAAAGCAACCGTATTGGATCATCATATTAACAGGCCGGGATATGTACAAGACGATTTCGGCTCTGCATTAGGCCGTTTTTTTGCAAAAAAAGATGCTAACACAGCCAAAGAAAATAAAACCAGAAAAGAAGGTGAAAAACTAGAAAAAATATCAAGAAATCCTGGTGAGTGGGGAGATATGCACAGCAAATACGAGCAGGAAATTCTTGATGATTACGGAAATAAAAGAAGAGGCACCGATATGGATAAACGCTATGAAAAAATGGAAAAAAACGCAAACTTATCATGAAAAAATTAACATCCTTTCTAATAATTCTAATCATTTTTATTACCTGTGGAAACGTTGTTTCCCAAAAACATCATGATGCACAGAATAAAACGGTAAAGAAAGATACCATAATCGCTTTAAATGATACCTTATCATTGTATTATGCTTCTTACAACAGCCCTATGAAACTATGGTATAATCTCCATATCATTAATAAAAAGAAGAAAATAAAAGTAGGTAAAGGAAGCGAATTTAAAGGTACCGGAAGTGAGCTCTTTTCTTCACTGTCCCCTAATGCAAAATATGTGGTAGTGGACGGCATTATCAAAGAATACGTGCATGAAAGTGATAAAGACAGTACCCTGCATGAAAACTACACGTGTGCGATTATTGATATAAAAAAAGCAAAAATAATTAAACAGATGCAGCAGGACTGCGATGGGGCGTGGAACAAAAAAAGCCAATGGGTTTCCTCTGGTGGAAAAGTAATTTTTAAGTAAAATAATGGTTTAATGGGCAGCTATAAGTTGTAAAATGAGCGAAAAATTATGGAGCCAGTATTTCCCTTAGATATTAAATTAAACCTTTTCGAAGGAAAGAAATTTTACCGCTATACCTATAATGAATACACCACCATCAATGGAAAAACTCACAGAAGCGAGCTCAACAAAAATTGCCATGTTACGCTGAAGCGTTTGGAAAAAGAAAGGTTTGAATACCATATCGAAATTTTTGACAGAGTTCACAGAGATAAGCAACTATCACTGTCTGAAAAAGATTTTTTAGCCAGAATTGCAGAGATCAATGACGATGTAGTGCTTATAACGGATGACCATGGAAACTTAAAAAATATACATGGTTTGCCAGCTCTTCAGGATAGAGCGGAAAAAACGGTAGAAAAGCTCTCCAGATCCTATGTTGGCCAACAGGCAGAAGATTCGTATCAGTTTTTAAAAGCATTTTACCAACAGGAAAATTTGGTGGGTAAAGATTTTTTAAAGAATATTCATTTTGGAATGATCCTCCATAAATTTTATGGAAGGTATGAGAAGGAAAGTCAGGTAAAGTATAGTGTACGTTACCGTAATTTTATGACCAATACCGTAATAGATATAGAAGAGCATGTACAAACGGAGGCCATGCGTTGTGATGATGAACTACTGCTGTTACAGTATACCGGAAATATCCCTTCAGATAAAAATTGGGAAATGTTTTACGGAGAAATGAAAAGAAAGGAAATAGCTTATCATCATGAAACAGATTTCCCAAAACTGGACAAATATAAAGGGCAGATTTTATTAGATTTTAAAACCAAAGAAGTTTTAGAGCATAAACTTACCATAGAATTTTCCCTGGGAGAAAACTACCAAAAGAAAATCATCTATCATATAAAAGAAATAAGCTATGAAGAACTGTAAAAATACAGGATGGATTGAAGAACTGCAGGACCAGCCGGATGAAAAATCCGGTAAAGGATTATACCATACCGGTTTTGTGTTTTTATCATTTGGAGAGCTGAGCCTTAAGTCATTTACGGAAAATAACATCCCGGATAATCCTCGTCAGGAAATATCAAAAGCTCCCGTATTAAAAAAATAATCTTACAATGGCGACACGTATTACAATAACAGATTCCGGGCAAACACAGACCTTAAATGGGCCATTGGCTCCGGATACTCCTGATGATTCATTACAGCGTATCACTGAAGTGTATTTTGCCAAGAAAACGACAACAGATAACGGAACAAGAGTCAGTTTCACAAAAATTGACTCTGCCCATGTTCAGCAGGATCATGATAATCAAAATATCCCTTACGACTCCATATTGGGAAAAACGGTGTATCTGGTTATAGAGACCACCAATATGACAGACTTGAGCATAGATGCCGTGATAAGGCCTTCAGCAGGTACCATGACAGAAAATACAGATCCATTACAGTTAATGCGTTTTGTATCTCCTGACCGGTATGAGGCACAGAGGCTGTTTACCGTACAGGTAGGAAATTTTGATGCCCTTAACAATAAAGATGGCAGCCATGATCATTACACTAATTTACGGGCTGACCATATCAACAAAGCCATTATTAAGCTGCAGCTCAGGCCTGATGGAAGAGCCACTTTTGATGACTGGACAAGAAGACTCGCAGATGGCAGTATTAATTTGGAAGTCGCAGTAGAAAGAACAGACAATAATCCCTGTGCCTATAGAGATGGGCAGGAGGAGGTAAACGGAGCCGGTATTTTCCTGAATGATGACACCGGAAGATTCAGAGTGGTGAATAGAAATACCTATACCATTCATCATGGCAGCAATACGTACAATACTTTACAAGTGATCAGTACAAATCCGGAAAGAAGAAGAAGGATTCAGAAGGTTCTGAATAACCATTCCACTGAAATTATCTTTTTCTATTACGACCAAAACGACAATGAACACAGGATCTGTGCCAGAACTAAAGAAACTGTAACCAGAAAAAGAAGAGTCAACACCATTCCACCGCTGGCCCAAAGAGGGAATCTTCTGGATACCATAGATTTCACAGCGAACAGAGCTGCCGGAGAACAGATAGATGCCCATCAGCTATTGGTGTATGCTAACGGAACTCTTGGTGATGGAGCCACCGACAAATGGTACGCCAATCAACCGGGAAATGTAGAGTTGGTCAATATGGATATTTTAGCCAATAACGGTGTAGGACCACAGATTTTTGAAGCTTTCAATTATAATCAAAATGGAGTCATCATCCGGTATGGATTTCAGCATACCCGAAGAAGAAGCATCCAGCCGGATTTATTTGCTGGTTTCTTAGGAGCATTGGCACAATTCAGACAGGAAGGACACAATCATTATATTGTATCTCAGGGTTTTTCTTATTCAGATGCGTCGTGCTATCCCAGCGCAGAACACGTGAACGGAGAAGCGGGAGACCTGAATTTATTAACGGCTCAGCAAAATGGAGTCAATACGATCCTTACAGCCGCGAATTTTGATTATGACAATCAGGTCATTCTCCGGAATATTCTTTTTGATTTTGGATTTGGATCAGGCCGGTCAGAGAATTTTTCCAACACCTCAAATGCCAGTACGGCAGACAATGCCAGTACACGGTTGCCTCATACCACGCATACCGCTACCCCAAGACATAATAACCATTTGCATGTTCACGGTTTCACCCCAATATTAGATATATATGCCTAAAATTAATATCGCCTGTTTTGCTGTTCTGTTTTTCCTTTTTTTCTGCTACACTAAGGCTCAAACAGAAAATAAGGCCATAAGCACAGCATCTCGTTCCACAGATCAAGGATCAGTTTTCTTTAACACAAATAAAGCTGATTGTATTCATCTGCCATTTGGATATCAAGATATTTCAAAACGGATAACCGTAGATTCCATTCTTTCTGCCATACAGGATGAAAATAAATTAAAGGAAATCAATGCATTACAATTTGACAAAGTAATTAAAAAAGATCTTATACAGCTTCCTGAAGAATATGATGTTTTCCTGCCATTCAGCAAAAATGTGAATGAAAAATATGACCAGATTAAAATAGCCTCTGATTTTCTGTGCTATGGAAACTATTCAGTCTACTTTATGGCGGTTTATAATACCGTTCGTTATGCCGACCCGTTTATTGAAAAAATGTATTTAGTTTCAACGAAGGACGGCAAGCCTGTCGATATGAAAAGAATCTATCTTAATCATCAGGGAGAAATGGGATTTGCCCACTATACCCTGTTTAATATCGATAAAGATTATATCATTTCTCTGCAGAATTATGAATTGACTGAAAATCCTTTTAAACTAAAGCCTTCAAGTAAATACCAGATTCTGCTCTCCGGAAAATTTGCCGGATACTATGATAAGGATGGCCCTCATAAAAATGATGAAGAACAGGGCATGGTAAAAAACCACCATAAAGAAGGAAAATGGATAGAAACCAAACCAAACGGATCTATAGATTTACAAAAATATCCTGAATTTACAGATCCCTATACTTATCTGGAAGCGGAGTATAAAAATGGTTTACCAAACGGAACATGGAAATTTTATAAATTACTGCAAAAATATAATGAAGAAACAGGAGAACCCCTTTTCAATACAAGAAAAAAAGGACAATTGATCTATACTGAAATGTATAGAGACGGGGTTTTAGAAAAGCGGGAATTTCATTAAAGCAGGTCAGTTGGCTGATGTTAAGTAAAGCCTCAATCTGTAAAACTGTATTTCTATAGTTGGAACATCGCAAAGACGCAAAATTATATTCAAAATCGTTTTAAGACGCAAAGATTTTATCTCCGATAAAATTGAACCCCGTTTATTCCATAATTTAATAAAATAAATAGCTGAAAATCTTTGATTTTTTTTGCGCCTTAAACTACCCATATAGCTTAAAAACCTTGCGTCTTTGCGATTTCCCAACAAAGCATGAGCTTCATTTTCTGGTTTCCGGCAGAAACACTGAAAACTCAATCAAGCTTTTTTACCACGCAAAGTTTTTTTAAGATCCTGATGATTTTAAGGAAAGCAAAGAGTGGCGGCTTCACCGCTGATTAAGCAATCTGATAAAACGTTCGATTCATCAAATCAATCAAGGATTGATTCTCCCTTTGCCTACTACTCTACGCATGATTATATTAAACCTTTGCGTGGTAAAAAATTATATTTCCTAGTTGTACTTCTTTCCTCTCCTTTCCAAAATAATATGTGCAGCATCCAGCATTTTTAGCAGATGAATGTATGGATTGACAAGATTTCTTTCCGGCAGATTCTCATAGACACCCATTGAAAAATAAACTATAGTAAGTCGCATTTAGCAAACAATGAAAAAAATGGCATTATCGTATTATTGTAGAAATTTATTAAATATGGATATAAAAGATTTAAGAATAGGTAATTTTATTGATGCTAGCATTGAAGAAAATGATACTTCAGCAATTGGAATTGTAGATTTTATTTCCTCAGATGGACTAATAGGAGTTAAATGTGGTCACATGGTTACTAATTATATGATCAATAATCTCAAAGGAATAGAACTTAATGAAGAATGGCTTCTAAAAATTGGATTTATAGTCAACAGCGAAACGTCTTACCAGAAAGATGATTTACTTATTTACTTAGGTCAATTCGGCAAGAATATTGTTTATTTGAAACAAAAATATAAAGGCGATATAGAAATATGTGATACTGATTATGTACATCAAGTACAAAATTTACACTTCGCACTTAAAGGAAAAGAATTAACTTTAAAATAAAACAAGATGGATGAAAATTTTGGTGATATAATGAGACAGGCTGCTGAAAACACAAAAGCATTCCACAGCGCATTTTATAAAGTCTATAGTGAAAATTACAGAAACATCCAAGTCGTAAGTAATGATGAAAACATTTCTGATAATGAAGAATTCTTCATGCTTATACCTCAAGAATACGAAGAACAATATGTAAACGTTCTCACAGCTGGATTAAAAGGAAAAGAAGCCCATGATTTACTGAGGGAAACTTACGGTTTTTAAAAAATAATGCCCCAATTAAGGGACTGTTTTATTAGTCAAATCTTGAAAAATCCTTTTGAAATTATTGTTGTGCAAATAATCTTCATTAAGGTGTTCAATTAAGTTATATTTTATTATGAGTTTGATAAACTCCTTGTTAGCAAAACCACTCATGCATTCATAGAATATAATATTTATTTCCTCGTTGGTTAAGTGTGATTTAATAATTTCACTGTAAAGGTTTTTTTCTAAAACCTCAGAGTTATCAATTAATCGTAGTAAAGAATAAAGACTTAAAAAGTATGGAGTTAAGATGTTTTTAAACCTTTTGTTTGTTGTATTATATATATTGATCCATGTGTTAATGTCAAGTTTTGCGTATTCATCATTAATTTCATTTTCGTAATTATCTAGCCTCGTATGATCTATTCCCAATATAGTTTTTAATTCCTCTCTTAATTTATTTAAGTGTTGAGTGTTAATGTAATTGAAAACATCTTTTCCTATTATTTCATTTGAATAATTAAATGCAGACATATCATTTAATCTATTGTGAAATAAATTAAGCATTTGAAAGAATGTATTTTCGAACTGCTGCAATTTCATTGTAAAGTTTTGTGTAACAAATTCATCACGTGTTTGTTCCATTTCATTTCGAGTCAATTCTAATTCATTACGCTGAAGTTTTAGTTCTTGTCGTTGAAGAAGTATTGCTATAATAACACCTACAAATGAAAGCCCGGTAAATAAAGCGTTGGATGCTCCAAACATATCACCAAATAACCCCTGTCTTTCAATTCCTAATTTTACTGCATACTTGTAGTTAAAGTATAAAGTAACACCCATAAAAATAACAGAACCTATTCCAAAAGTCCAAAATACCCAATTGCCATTTTTCATATATTATTAGTTTCGCACAAATATAGCAAAAAGAACCCTTAATCAGTATGAACTACAATACTACTAAATACTTCCTAAAACTTCCATTATGAGCTAAAGCAGGATCTTTTAATATCTGATTCCCCCCGCTCTCCGAAGTTCCTGACTTTGGAGATTTTATTTATTGTTGTGTGTGCAGCCCCTTGTCAAACTCCCTTGAGGAGGTTATGTCCCCCGGAAACTGGGAAATGTCTACTATTTGCTTTTGTCAATTATTTTCACTATCTTGTAACATGAAAAAAATTGAAAATCAAGGGAGTATAACCCATGCAGGCAGAATGAACGAACGAACAAGAGCGTTGGAAGTTCTTGAAAAAGCCAAGCAAACACAGGGGAAAATTACCTTTCTAAGACAAGGGGTCGGGAGAAACTTTAAGCCAAAAACTGAGGAGTCTTAAATCGAAATTGATTTAATTGATATCTTCAAAGAATGGTATATTATCTCGTGGACAGAAAAGAACCCGAAAATAATATACTGGAAGTCTTAAAAGAAAAATACATCCGAACCGAAGGGCATAACGGCAATAAGCTGTATGATGTTGACAGGATCCTGAATATCTCAATCGACAATCGTAACGCATTTCTTCAGCGTATGATAGATGATCGGAAAATAATGATTCGAGATAGCGCAAACGAGCATATGATTATGCTGCCAAAATAAAGCAAAGCCCCTGAATTATCAGGGGTTATTTTTTGTGTTATAAGGATCTGGAAAAACAAGTAGTTCTTCAATTATTTCCTTCGCAGCAAGGACACGTTTTTGAAGTTTCCCGTCGCTCTCCAAAGTCTAAACTGCCGGAGAAAATGTTTGCTTACTATCTTTGTTCGAAAATCGCAGAAGGCAAGTTTTTTTAATGCAAAGGTTTTTGTAAGATGTTGATAGTTTTAAGGAAAACAAAGGGTGGCGGTTTCACCACTTATAAAATGTTCGCTTCATCAGATCAATCAAAGATTCCAACTTTTTATAATACACAACTTATAAAGTAATCAATTTATAAAGTAATCAATCTGAAAAAACAGGAATGGTTGTCATTTTTCCACATTGGTGGGTTCCGTGGGTTAATTGAGGGTCATTGTACGGAAGCATTTGCCCGTTCTCCAAAATCTTCAAACTTTGGAGCATTTTTAAAGGATTTTTTTGTTTTAGTGACTCAAATTCAGGAGATTTTTTACAATGGTCCATAAGAAAAATTGTCTCTCGATATTTTTTTACAGGATCTATTAAAACAAACTCCCAAATATTCCGATTAATTCTTAAATTTGGTTCATGCAGTCAAATTAATAAAAAAACACCCTTTAGTTAGAGTGTTAATTTTTTTAAGAGCCAATTGGTACGCAAGAACATACGCAGTCGTAAATACCCTGGTCTGGATCACAGACGTATATTGATTCACACTTGAGATAGTGTTTAGCTGGACACACAATTGGATTATCAGCTCCCTTAATTGCTTTTAAATTTTCTCTTGAAAGTTTTTTGAATTTTTTCATGCTTAAATTTTAATTTGTTCAAGACTAAATATACATAAATTCTTTATTGTGTGAATAATAAAATTTTGTACTCTCTGCTTCACAAACTTTTTATTTTCTACTGAAAGTAAGACTTACTTTTTCCATTCTCCAAAATCTGCTCAACAATAGTATCAAAACAAAAATCACCATCTTTCAAAAGAAAACACCAAATATTCCGTTTAATTCTTAAATTTGGCTCATGCGAAAGAATCTTTATTTCATCATTATATTATGTTCCCTTACCAGCTGCTATACTTATCAGGTAAAAAAGCCAGCAGATCCGGCAGCCGACAATAAGCAGGAATCTAAAAAAAATGCTGCTATGGCTGGTAATAATACTGCCTCAATGAAAAATGCAGCACCCGAATCCCCAAACCAACAGCCAATGCCTGCCCCGGTAAATATTCAGGAGAAACTTGCCGCCGGTAAAAATGTGAAAATAGACGTGGATGGCAGGAGCTATAAAGTAATCGTTGATAAGTGGGAAAGCGACAGTCTGGTGGCTCACCCGGTTCATAATCCCAATAAAATTCTGAAATTCCATAAGAACCAGATCAATACCGAGAAAATTGCTGAAAAACGTTTTTCACAACCCATAGCAGATATTATTACGGTTGTGGCTTATGCCGCAATTGGTGTCGGAATCTATCTTCTTGTCCGCTAGTTTTTTTTAACCCTTTCCAGTTGTTATAGAAAATATTATTAGGTAATAATAAAACATACCGTCCATGAAACGGGTCAATAAAATAACGTCATATGAATCATATGACGTTATTTTATAAAAATTTAATAATCAATGGAGTAATAAAAATGAAGACGATTCAGAATATCTTAATAAAGTATTTTCCGGCCTTCAATTTTAACCATATTTTCATTTTCCATTTTCTTCACGGTTCTTATGACCGTTTCAACACGTAGCCCTGTAAGGTTGGCAATCTGCTGTCGGGTATAAGGCACCTGAAAAGTCTGGCTACGATCATTACCCTGGGTTGCCTTCAGATAGTCCATAACCGTTTTGATTTTGAACTGCGGATCCGTAGATGAAATATTAAAAAGCATTAAATACTTGTAGTAGAGCCGGTCGGACATACATTTAAACATATCCATCATCACCTCCTTATTTTGATGAATAAGTGAACAGAAATCTGATTGAGGCAGTTTCATGATGGTACATTGCGTTTTGGCAACGGCAGTCATGGGGTACGGCTTATCGTTAAAAAGTAACGATTCTCCGATGCTTTGTCCATCGGAAAGAATATTCTGTGTGAATTCTTTACCATCTTCATGGTAATTATTGAGCTCTACAACACCATTAACAATTTGAAAATAAAATTTAGCAAAGCTCCCTTCACTAAAAATAATTTCATTCGGTAAATAGGTTTCACATTCACCCCCATAAGCTAACAAAAGGTCTTCACTGATTATCATATCTTAAAATTTTTATTGTTAGGTTAAGCAATGAACATCTTGGTAAAAATTGGTGCTTTTCCAATATCAAAAAGCAAGCCATATTAATTTATTGTTACGAAAAATATTAAACAAAACCTTGTGTTTATGATCAGGATAATAATTCAGACCAGAAGTGTTTGCTAATTTTATAAAAGATTAGCATGCCTGATGGTAAGTATTAACCATGTTGTATGCTAACAGGAACCAGATCTGCCGTTTACAGCAATAACTTTTATAACTGTTGCCGTATTGTATTTCCGGACCTGTTAAGCTCAATGTAACATACTGATCTATTTTTGGTGCCATTATTGGAGGATAATCGAAACAATTCCAAATATCAATTAACATGAAAAAGCGTATCATTATTGTTGGTGGAGGATTTGCAGGAATTAATCTTATTAAATCCCTAAAAAATGACAACAGGTTTCTTATCACGCTTGTTGATAAGAACAATTATCATTTCTTTCCTCCCCTTATTTACCAGGTGGCTACCTCTTTTATTCAGGCCTCCAACATCAGCTATCCTTTCCGTAGATTATTTTCAACCTACAAAAATGTGAATTTTCATATGGGAAGCCTCCTTAAAGTTGATCCCCAAAGCAATACCATAGAAACCGATACGGGAAACCTTACCTATGATTATCTGGTTATTGCACTGGGAACTGAATCCAACTTTTTCGGAATGGATAATGTCCAGAGATGTGCACTTCCGATGAAAAATATTGAGGAGGCACTCTACCTGCGAAATCATATGCTCCTCAACCTCGAGGAAGCAGCCAGAAATAAAGACCCGAAAACGGCAGAAAAATTACAGAATGTGGTTATAGCAGGCGGCGGGCCTACCGGAGTAGAGCTGGCAGGCATGATCGCAGAAATGGGAAAATATATTGCTGAAAAAGAATATCCGGAGATCAGGCTCAGCCTTTCCAATCTGTATCTGATTGATGCGTTGCCTACCCTGCTTTCCCCGATGAGTAAAATGGCGCAGGAAACTTCCTACAAGACTTTACAGGAGCTTGGTGTAAAAATACTTCTTAACGTTTCGGTAAAAGACTATGTGAATAATCAGGTGCTCCTGTCCGACGGAACATCCATAGATACTGAAACCCTCATCTGGACCTCCGGAGTTATAGGTCGGGAAGTCCCTGGAATTCCGGAAGACAAAATCGGCAAAGGAAGAAGAATTTTAACCGATGAATACAACCGGGTTGAAGGAATGGATAACATTTACGCTGCAGGAGATATCGCTCTACAGCTAACTGATAAAGAGTTCCCGAAAGGACATCCCCAGCTGGCCCAGGTAGCCATACAGCAGGCTAAAAATCTGGCTAAAAATTTCATAAGGCAAGAAGAAGGAAAAACACTCATTCCGTTCAAATACAATGATAAGGGCAGTATGGCGATCATTTCAAAGTTCAATGCCGTGGTAGATCTGCCTAAATTTTCATTCAAAGGTTTCCTGGCCTGGCTTACCTGGCTATTTATCCACATCATTCCGCTGGTAGGCTTCAGAAGCAAAATCAGGCTGGCACTGGATTGGTTCCGGCTGTTTATCACCAATAACCCATCCATCCGTTTAATTCTTTATCCAAAAAGGAATACAAGCAAACAACAATAATCTGCCTAAAAAATATAATATGAAAAATAAAAAGAAACCTCCCTTTTTCGGGAAAACAGTAGTCATCACAGGAGCATCCAGTGGTGTAGGAAAAGCGACTGCAGAAGCTTTCGCCAGAGAAGGTGCAGATCTCGTTCTTGCTTCGCGGGGTGAGGAAGCTCTTACCGCTACAGCAGAAGCCTGCAGAAAATACGGCAGCATGGTCCTTACCCTTGTTACCGACACTTCTGTTCCGGAAGACGTTTACCAGCTTGCAGAAAAAGCATTTATCCTGAATAACCGGATCGATTACTGGATCAATAATGCAGGGGTTCTGTCTTTTGGAAAATTTGAAGAAACTCCCATTGAAGTTATAGACCAGATCATTAAAACGAATCTTTTAGGCTATATACATTCGGCACACGCTGTACTGCCGGTTTTTAAAAAGCAGAAAAAAGGAGTTCTTATTAACAATATTTCCATTGGCGGATGGATGCCTGCTCCGTACGGAGCAGCGTATACCGCTTCAAAATTTGGTATCCGGGGCATGGTAGAAACGCTTCAGGGAGAAGTATCCGACTATCCGGACATCCATATCTGTGCCCTGTATCCGGGGTTTCAGAAATCTTCAGGAATAGAGCATGCAGCTAATTATTCAGGGATAAAGCTGAGCACACCCCCACCCTCTTTCGATCCCCGTGATCTGGCCAAAGCGATTGTTGAGGTTGCCAAAAATCCGGTCGATTCCAGTTATCCGGACTGGTTTTCAGTAGTATTTAAAAATCTGTATACTTTTTTCCCCGGAACCATCAGGAATGTATCTTCATCACTTATGAGGCTAGTGATGAAAAAGGCAAATGCAGATGAGGATACGGCAGGAAATGTACTGGAACCTTCAAAAGGAAATATGGGCATTAACGGGAGAACCCTTCTTCCTTCAGAAAAAACAGTGAAAATAGCCGCAGCAGGAATTGTTGGATTAAGCATTATCGGCTTTCTTTTTTCTCTTAGAAATCCCAAAAAACTGAATTCATCAGGAAAGGTTTTTAATGCATGAGTCCGATGATAAAATAAGTTTTAAATCGTTAATCATCACAAAAAATATTATGAAAACAGAAGAAACAGTATCCGTCCTCAATGATCTCCTGCATATTACGAATGACAGGATAGAAGGATTTGAAAAAGTTGAAGGAAAAATCTGGGAGATGTATCCCGGAATAAAAGACGAATATGACCGCATGATTTCGCAGTCTAAAGTCATGAAAAACGAACTGATTAACCTGATCACTGAAAAGAACGGGAAACCTGAGGATTCAACTTCCATTGCAGGCGCTCTCCACAGAACATGGATTGATATCAAAAATTCGTTTACCATAGGCAATCTCGAAGAATCTACCCTGGAAAATGTAATCTTTGGCGAAAGAGCGGCTATTGAAGCTTATCAAAAGGCTCTGGACAGTGGAGATCTCTGTGAAAAAAGTGAGAAAATTGTTTCAGACCAATTACACAGCCTGAAGGTATCTTATCAGCAGTTTAAAAAGATTGAAGAATATAAAAAGAAAGAATAAGGTTATGAAAATTTAAGTTCAAAATATCACACACCAAATCTTAAATAACATGGAAAAAGAAATCACACGAAGAAATGCTATAGGAAAAATAGCGACAACAATTGCTGTGGCAGCTGTTGCTCCAAGTGCTTTTGCCCAGTCACAGAAAAACATCAAAAATACCACCGGACCGGACCTTACCGATCCCACTACAAAGTATCCTAAACCTCCCTTCAAAAGACAGTTTCAGCCTTTCCCAGGACTGGCCGGTAAAATGACACCTGTTCCGGATCATGGTGAAGAAAGCTATATCGGTTCCGGAAGATTAACAGGCAGAAAAGCTTTAATTACGGGAGGAGACTCAGGAATCGGGCGTGCCGCAGCCATTGCTTACGCCAGAGAAGGGGCAGATGTGGCCATCAATTATCTTCCGGAAGAAGAGCCGGATGCTGTACAAGTTATTGAACTGATTAAAAAAGCAGGAAGAAAAGCAATAGCCATTCCGGGAGATCTGCGGGAGGAAGCGTTCTGTAATAAACTGGTGGCACAGGCCGTACAGCAATTAGGCGGACTGGATATCCTGGTTAATAATGCGGGACATCAGAAAACCCATGAATCTATCCTCGATATCAGTACAGAAGAATTTGAAAGAACCATGAAAACCAACATTTATGCTCCTTTCTGGATCATTAAGGCTGCCTTACCTCATTTAAAGCCAGGTTCATGCATCATAGGATTATCATCGGTACAAGCCTATGATCCTTCTGCTGATCTGTATGATTATGCCCAAACAAAGGCCGCAACAACAAGCTATGTAAAATCTCTGGCCAAACAATTGGGCCCGAAAGGAATACGGGTAAACGGTGTTGCCCCCGGACCGGTTTGGACGGCACTTGAAATAAGCGGCGGACAAACTCAGGAAAATATTGAAAAATTCGGTGGCGATACTCCATTGGGAAGACCGGGACAGCCTGCTGAGCTGGCATCTATATTTGTTCAGCTGGCGGCAAATGACGCAAGCTTTGCAACCGGCCAGATTTATGGCGCTGCAGGAGGAAGCGGGCAACCTTAAATAAATAATTACATATTGAATATTGAAGCCACCTCAGGGGTGGCTTTTTTAACGATCACAGTTGAACTTTCTACTGTAAAACAGCTTTTGTCTAAAGTTCAATTCTATGCAAATCTTTTACCGTAGGGCCTGTAAGCATTTTTCCATTGACATTGAACCTGGAGCCATGACAGGGACAGTCCCAGCTTATCTCTGCACTGTTCCAGCGTACTTCACATTTCATGTGAGGACAGGTACTTTTAACAAGGTGTATTTTGGCTCCGCTGTCTTTATATACTGCGTAAGATTCGCCTTCATATTTTACAACTTTAGCCTCGCCTTCAGTAAGTTCTGTCAGGGAATTTATTTTCTCAATAAACAGCTTATCCTTTACAAAATCCAATACTACACTGGCCTGCTCTTTCACGAAATTGGAAAAACCGGCCACAGGCTTTATCCTTCCCGGATCGAAAAGCTCTTTGTACTTACTGGAACCGGTTAAGATTAAGTCTCCAAGAATTTGGGAGGCAATGGTTCCAAAGATCATCCCATTTCCCCGGAATCCTGTAGCGGTATAGATTTGCTTACATCCCGGTAATACTCCAATGTAAGGAAGACCGTCAGTTGGCTCGTAGTACTGGCTGGACCAGCTGTAAACAGCGGTATCTACATCAAAATGCTCTCTCACATAGTTTTCCAGTTTTGAAAAGCATTCTCCGGTATCTTCTGTATGCCCTGTTTTATGATCTTCACCGCCGGCAATCAGCAGATCTTCACCATTTATATTCTGAACTCTGTAGTAATGATAAGGATCGGTAAGGTCATATCCGAGATCTTTAGGATAATGATCTCCTTTCAGACTGAATGCAATGGCATAACTGCGGTAAGGAGCGTTCATCAGATGAAGGATGCTCACTCCGGGTGGAATATGGGTAGCATAAATAACATGATTGGCACTGACAGCGCCTTTTGAAGACTGCAAGATTACTGAGTTCTCCTGCTCATCATGTCCTTCACAAACACAGTCTTCTACAAGTGTACCGCCCAGACTGATAAATGCTTCTGCCAGGCTCCTGATATATTTGATGGGATGAAACTGTCCCTGATTGGGAATAACAGCCGCTTTCTTAAATGAAAAAGGAAAAGGAATTTCATTGGTAAATGTCATCTGATGCCCCACCTGTGATGATCCTTTTACAATATCTTCCAACTGTTTTTCCTGTTTTTCGTCCAAAGCAAAAAGGTAGGCTGTTTTGTTTTCGAAATCACAGTCGATATTAAATTCCCTGATGTTATTCCTGATGATATTTTTAGCTTCAATGCCCACATATTTCAGGAGTTTTGCGTTATTTAAACCAAAATCCTTAATGGCCTGGGCATAGGTGGTATCAAAGAAGTCATTTAAGTGAGCTGTCGTTCCGCCTGTGGTTCCAAAACCAAGGTTGGCGGCTTCAAGAACAATACACTTCTGACCTTCTTTCTGTAGTCTTATTGCGGCAGAAATGCCGGTAATACCGGCTCCAACGATGGCAACATCATAGTGTTTTCCCAAAGTTGGCTCTAAAGAATTTTTTTTAATTTCCTCCTGCCATATACTTTTTCTGGCCCCATCTCTGTTCATAACTATTTGACTTTTAAAGTGTCATTTTTTATTTTGATATCGTTTTTCTTGTGTGCCTCATCTTCGTCTATCTCACAACGGCAAGCTGCTAAACTCGCAAGGCAAAATGCCATTAAAATGATTGTTTTCATATTTTCTAAAGATTATATGTTTTTGATAAATTTTATTTTTCGGTAACAGGCTTTTGCATTTCTCCCATCGTGTAGGCGGCCATATCGTCTGTCGCAAGATTAGTCATTGCTACGGTGAGCTTATTTTTGAATCCAGAAATTATTTTATCATCCCCGTTCATGAGGGCATTGTAGCCGTCTATGGCCACCTGCTCAGGACTCGCAAGGTTTTCTCTGTCTTCCAGGATTTTACTTCTGTTCATATCAGCTTTGTTGAAAAAGTCGGTATCTGTAGGTCCCGGTAAAAGAGCCGTTACCGTAATTCCCGAATCTTTTAATTCTTCGCGGATGGCCTCGGACCATGATAAAATAAAGGCCTTTGTTCCATGATATACGGAATGCCATGGGCCCGGAGCTTTGCTGGCAATGGAAGCAAGATTCAAAATCTTTCCTGATCCTTTATGCAGACGGTCTTTTAAAAACAGTTTGGTCAACAGGATAACGGAGATAATGTTGAGATTGACAATATTGATCTCCCGATGAATATCTGTATCCTGGAATTTCCCGTAAACGCCCTGCCCGGCGTCATTGACAAGGATTTCCGGACTGATGCCATTGAGCTGCAGCTCCGAGTACAGAGAGTAAACCTCATCCTGCAGGAACAAATTTTTTGAAATGGAAATCACATTAACGCCATAAGCTTTGAACTCTTCGGCTTTGTTTTTCAGCTCTTCATGATTTCGGGCAACGATCACAAGATCATAGCCGTTTTTTGCAAACTGCCTGGCCAGCTCATAGCCTATTCCACTTGTTGCTCCTGTGATTAAAGCATATTGATTTTTACGTTCCATAGTTGATCATTTAAATGGGTAGTTTATTAACTTGAATTTTAAGAGCCTGAATAAATTCGACAAAATAAAAAGGCTTGTATTTCAATTCTTTTCTATTTTAACTCCGAAAGTTTCCAGGGATCAAGAACGACTTTTACACATCCGTCCTGTTTTTTATCAAAGATTTCGTATCCCTTTGAAACATCTTCAAGAGAAAAACGGTGCGTAATAATATCGTCCAGCTTTACACGGCCGCTATGTACATGATCCATAAGTGTATCAATAATAGGATGCACATTGCACTGCCCTGCTTTTATGGTAATTCCTTTATCGAAAATTTGTCCCAGCTTAAAATTGTCATAATTCACCGGATAAACTCCTAAAATTGAAACAATTCCGCCCCGTCTTACGCTGCTCATACAGGCTTCCAGGACTTTGATGGATCCTTTTTCAAAATTCAATACGGCTTTTGCCCGGTCCAGCAGGTTTCGATCCGGTTCAAACCCTACGGCATCTATACATAAATCTGCACCGCGGCCGTCTGTCATTTCTCTTATCTGCTGGATAACATCTTCAGCATCTTCCCATAAAACTGTTTCACAGCCTGTAAGCCTTTTAATCTGGTCAAGCCTGTACTGCAAAGTGTCAACAACGATCACTTTTCCTGCATTGTGCAGAATGGCACTTTTCGCGGACATGGAACCCACAGGTCCCGCTCCGAAAATGGCTACGGTTTCCCCACCTTTTAATTCTCCCCACATCACCCCGGTATAGCCCGTAGGAAAAATGTCTGTCAGGAATAACACCTGCTCATCACTTAAGCCTTCCGGAACTTTTCTGGGTCCGAAATGGGCATAAGGAACCCTTACATACTGAGCCTGGCCGCCGTTATAACCGCCATACAGATCAGTATAGCCGAACAGTGCACCTCCTTTTTCAGTAACAAGGCCTCCTTCAGGTCCGTAATGCTCCGGGTTGCTGTGTTCACATGCCGTTGGAAGATCATGCTGGCAGAAATAACATCCGCCACAGGCAACAGGAAATGGGATAACGACGCGGTCTCCAACTTTCAGATGGCTGATGTTTTTACCGGTTTCCTCAACAATTCCCATGAATTCATGTCCCATAACCATGGGCCGGAGCTGGGGAATCCCTCCGGAATACATATGGAGATCGCTGCCACAGATAGCGGTTGAAGTTACTTTAAGAATAATATCGCTGGCATCCTCAATCACAGGATCGTCAACAGTATCGCATGTTATGTTTCCGGGAGAGTGAAAAACTGCTGCTTTCATAATTTAATATTTAGTGGTGTGAAGGGTATATCCGGTAATTCCGGATTAAAAATGCCATATAGATTTTGAAATCCATATGGCATGATGTATTATTTAATTTAATCTTCCTGTTCTGCATCAAAATTGATGAAAGTTTCAGCAATTTCGGTAAGATTATAATCTGTATCTTCTTCTTCCTGAAGTGTTTTTTCGAGCAGGTCTGCAGCCTTGTCATGCCCCATGGTGATGGCAAGCTGAGCCAGACCGCCGTAGGTTGCAATCTCATAATGCTCTACTTTCTGCGCAGCAATAATCAAAGCTGCATCTCTGGTCATAGAACCGTCTTCTGTAGATTTTATAATCTCCTCACCTTCTTTTATGATTCCCTTTATCGCTTCACATTCTTTTTTCTCAGGCGTTTCATCGATGAGCTTAAAGACCTTTTCCAAACGGCTTACATGCTTTTTGGTCTGAAGCTGATGGTCTTCAAATGCATCTTTCAGCTCTTCGGTAGTTGCTGCTTCCTGCATTTTTTCCAATGCATCGATGATGGCATTTTCTGCGAAATAAATGTCTTTAAGAGAGCTCACAAAGAATTTGTGCAGTGGAGAATTTTTCATTTCGTTTTTATCCACTGAAGCATTATCTACTTTCATTTTTTTGTCTGCAGCAGATGTTGTTGCAGTGCCTGCAGATGTTGCTGTACTATTTTCTGTTGTTTTAGTTGCCATAATATATGTATATGATGTGGTGTTGAAATTTAAATTAAAAGATTACCTCTTTAAAGCTGTAAAGAGGTAATCTAAAAAAATTATGAATTATTACGTCTGCCTCCAAATCCTGATCTTCCTGAACCGGAGGATCTTCTGCCACCATGAGAAGCCTGGCCTCCCATACGGGCAATCCTGGTACGCTCTGCTTTACTCATGGATGCAAAACCTCTTCTTGATGTTCCGTTTCCTGAATTTCCTGAGTTAGAACCACGACCTGATCCGCTGTTTCCTGATCTTGAGCCTGAACCTCTTGAATTACTACCTGAGCCTGAGCCTCTTGAATTTCCGCCTGAGCCTGATCTTCCTGAATTTGAATTGGATGATCTTCCGCCTCCATGGGAAGCTTCTCCTCCCATACGGGCGATTCTGGTACGCTCAGCTTTACTCATGGATGCAAAACCTCTTCTAGATGTTCCGTTTCCTGAACCTGAAGATGATCTTCCTCTTCCTGATGATCCTGATGATCCGGATCTAGAGCCAGAACCGGATCTGGAGCCTCCTCTGCCTCCTCCGGAAGTAAATCTTCCCTGGCTGTCTCTTTGCTGATTACCTCCTCTGGAACCTCCTCTTCTTCCTGAGCTTCCACGTCCTCTGTTATCATCATCGTCTTCGTCTTCATCATCATATTCATCGTCGTCATAATCTTCGTCATCATCATCGTCCTCGTAGTCGTCGTCATCATCATAATCGTCATCATCATAGCTGTTTTCATAATCATCATACTCATCCTCATATTCAGAGAAATCATCATCATACTCTTCATCTTCGGATGCATCGTTATAACCATGGTCATAACCTAATTGATAAACTTCCTCTAAAGTAGATCTTTCACTGTTTGAAGAATTACTTCTTGAACTACGATTGTTTGAATTTCTAGTGCTCATAACTGAATGTTTTAAAAAATTAATATATAAGTGATGTATTGCAGTTCTTAACTAGTATCAGAAAAGCAATGGTGTTAGTGTATTGATAATAATTTTATTAAGCTGAACAGCTTACGTGTAACTTCCATTAAGGAAGCATCAGATCTTTAATCAGTTTGATATCTCAAATTTACAACAGAATAATTCTCTTGTTTATGACTCGCATCATATTGAATAATTTAATATAAAATTTTTCTGTTGATGATCTTCAGAATATTATTCTTTTCCATCCTTTTGATCGTTTTGATGGCTGTCTCTACACGGATTCCGGTAAGGCAGGCCAGCTGTTGCCGGGTTAAAGGTATCTGAAAGGAGAAAAGACACTGCTTTTTCTGAAAGCTCTTAAAATAATCCATAATACCCCTCAGTCTTTCTTCAGGACTTTCCAAAGAATTTTTCTGAAGCATGATGTATTTATAGTATAAAGAATCAGACAAGCCTTTACAAAAAGCAAAATAAAGTTGAGGATCTTTTTCCAGCAGACCTAAAAAATCATCTTTGTGCAGCCGTAGAATAGTACACTGTGAAACAGCAACAGCATTCATAGGATATTTCCTGTTACCGAATAGCAAAGATTCGCCAAAACTCTGCCCCTGAAAGAATATATTCTGAATAAATTCTTTTCCTTCCATATTATAATTGTTCGCTTTAACCTCTCCATCTACAACCTGATAATAGTAAAGAGGCATGCCCCCTTCATGAAAAATAGTTTCTTCGGGGTGGTATTGTTTTAACCCGGCGCCAGCCGAGCTTAAAATTTCTTCGTCAATAATCATAATTTTTGTTTTACAGTTAATAAATTTTAACGATCATCTTAGTAAAATTTATTAAGGTTGAAATCAGTATATTAATACTTCAGGAATAGCTTTATTGGTAGTATCAGTATTTCTGAAATAGTGTCATTAAACCTTTAGTAAGGAAGGCTGTTAATTATGGTAAGCTAAAGACACTGCATATGGTAATGAAACATTTGCCGCAAAGGCATAAATAGCTTATAGGAACCCATATTTTATTTCCGGATTCTATAGCGACATTATTGGGCTGGAAGTGATATAAAATAATTTTTCCTTGTGACGAAAATATCCGTTGTATGCTGCTGTGATGTAATAGATTTCATAATATTAAATTTTGTGCTGTGTGTAATTCAAAATTACGACCCTATATAATTTATTTTTATGATTTACATCATAAAAATAAATATTATTCAACATAATAAAGAAATTTACATATTTTCACATTAAATAACACATTTTAACAATTATATTATTCAAATAAAAATCATGTAACAACAGTAAGAATAATTTAAGTAAAGGCATTATATACAAAAGCCTTCCTGAATAGGAAGGCCGGAATATATGGGGTCTAAAAAAGTGTTTAAAAAACTAGCATTATGTTTCTTCTCATCTGTATTTGAGATTATGATCTCCTGTACCAATTAAAATACATGTTTCAAGAAGGTTTTATTATTAATATCTTTTTCAAATTTAGGTACTCATTCTTTTGCAGTTTATGAGTTAGATCACAAAGTGCATTTTATTACCCTTGAATCTGGAAACACAATTTAACACTTGTTCTTCTCCAAAAAAGCACCGTATGTCAACATACAATGCTTTATTCTTATAAAATATATTCAGCTGAACAAATCATTGACAGCAATTATCACTCAGACAAAGCTTATTATCATTAATTTTCCAGATGATTATTTTTTAAAAATTCTTCTATTTTATTCCATTCAATCTGGCCGGCAATGGAATTGGAATTGGCGTCAAAAACATGTTCCCCGTAAGGAATTTCAACATAAGAAACAGGAAGCTTCATTTCCTTCGCCTTTTTTACAAATTTTCTTGTAGCTTCTACATTTACAACATGATCTATTTCGCCGGCAATAATGAATGTCGGGGAGATTCCTTCGGAAAGCTGGTCTATTAAATTCAGCTGTGCATAGCGCTGTGGGAACTCGGTGGGTGAACCTCCGAGATATTTTCTGGCCGCATATTTGAGATCAATATTCTTTTTTTCATCTATTTTCTGCCAGAGCTCGGATAAGCTGACAGGCGGATAAATAGCAATAACTCCGGCCGGAACCGGAGGCTGTAGGGAATCGTAAGATTTTGCAAAACCTTTCCTTAATCCCAAATCAGCCTGCATTACTAAAGCTGCCCCGGCAGAGCCCCCTACCAAAACTATTCTGTTGGGGTCAACATTGAATTTTTTTGAATTTTTCACCACAAAACCCATTGAAGTCACGACTGAATTAACAGCAGACTCCCAATTATGCCGGTCTTCTTTTCCTAAAGGATAATCAATGGAAAAAACAGTGTATCCATGATCTTTAAACCAGTTGGCAGCATAACCTACCTGGGTTCTGTTTCCTTCAATAAAAGCACCTCCGTGAACAAGAATAACAGGGATCGCAGGTGCAGAAGATTTTGTTTCCGGACGGAAAACATCTATATGCTGTTCTTCATTATAAATCGTAAGATAAGAATAAGTCTCCGTAGGTTTTACCGGAATTCCAGAACTTTTTAATCCCTTGGAAAAAGAAACTGTAGTATTGTATTTTTTTGCAGTAGAAAACATGACGGCAGTGAAGTAAATCTGGGTAAGAAAAAACAGAACCGAAAGGATTAAATTAGCTGTCATTAATTTCCGCCAGTATTTTCCATATCTGTAAAAAAGAAAACAGATCAATAGTAAAACCAACCCCAAAACAACAAACTGTGAATTGAACTGCATGGCAAATGAACTGCTGTAACCGCTCAGAAGCATGGGTGCTTTCAGATACACAGAAATCATGGGAATAACCAATAATATCAGGATAATGAAGAGCAGAACTGCAAAGAATATATGTAAGAACTTTCTCATGGTATTAAAATTTATAAGTTACCGTAAAATATCCGGAAGTGGGTGGAATGGCAATTGTAAAATAAGGAGTATTATTAGCCACTGCAGAAGCATATTCGGCCTGGGTAAAGTTTTCGAAGCCGGCAAGCTGCTGCTGAAGGGTTCCCGGTCTCTGGTAGCTCATCACCCCATATTTATTAAATACATTGTTCACATTAATAAGCATGCTGAGATTTTCATGTAAATTGTATCCGAGCCCGAGGTCAAATTGGGAAAATCCCGGCAATTTGTAAACGTTGGTATTACTGCCTTCCCTTTTCCCCATATAATTCCAGGTTACAAATCCGAATGCTTTACCCACTTTCAGATTGGGAGTTATATTGGCCATAATTTTGGGTGTATAGGCAATGGTAGTTCCTGAATATGAAAATACAGTATCATCCGCCGGGCCTGGTGCGCTTCCCAGATTCCATAAGTAGCCTTCCTTTACTTTCGGGTCCTGCAGTGTAAGTACAGCCCTGACGCTGAAGTTATCGGTTGGTCTTATATTGGTTTCCAGTTCAACGCCATAGGTTTCGTTTTTATTGTATAATGACGGAGTGGTATAGAATCCGCCTTTCCCGTCATCGGCCAGAAAGCTGTAGGGAACATTACTCAGTAAACTGTAGAATGGGGTTATAAAAGCATCAAAATATGTTGTTTTAGCCTTAAATCCCATTTCCACCTGCTGTGTTTTTCTGGATTGCGGATCGAGTAAACCTATTGTTTCCGGTCTGTTGGCCGCAAAGAACATATCGAGATCCGGAGATTTGCTTCCTTTGGAATATCTGGCGTATACGGCAAGGTTATTATTGAATTTATAGTTCAGTGCAGCTGAATAGGAAAAGTTTTCCAGTTGTCTGCTATAAACAACATTTGTAAGTTTTGTCAAGGCATTGTTATTGTAAAGGGTATAGATGCTGCCATCCGTACCTCCGTTTTTATCTGAAAACAGATAGGTTCGGGTATTATCTCCTTTGATCCACACTTTTTCATACCGAATTCCCCAATCCAGCGTCAGATGATCTGTAATATCCCAGGTATGCCCGAAAAACACGGCTCCCTGCTGCTGTTTAGCTTTGAATTCAAGTAAATCTCCCGTACTTCCGGCTGCCTGTGCAAAACCATCATTATTCGTCAGCTGATACACTCCCGGTTTTGTAAAATCTAAGGTGGTAACCCCTGTTAAACTTAAGGTCAGCATTCTTGGCCGGTTCTCTAAGGTGGTAAGTCCTATCCCATTGATTCCGGAAAAGCGCCACACATCGGAATAACCGTAATAACCGCCAAATGAGAAATTCATATTGTTCCATTTTTTATTAATGGTCAGCTGATTCATAGATTCCTTCACCTTATTTTCATAAAAATTAAGGGATGACATTAAAAATGAATTATTCTGAATAGACTGACCCGGCAACTGATTCTTAGTAATCTGGTAAACAGGCAGGCCACCGGCTCCCAGGGCAGCATTCACACTGGCAAGTTCCTGTCCTGTAAGCGCATCCTTAAAGGAATAAGTCCCCACTCCCAGTCCTCCAACCAAAAAATAAGAAGTCAAATCATCCAGCGACGTAAGAAAAGAATTTCCTACGCTGTTCTGCACTACATTATTATCAGAATATTTGCTTGCCAGGAAAAGCTTCCAGCCATTTCCAAGATTATGGTCCCAGTTCAGTCCTACGGAACGGTATTTATTGCTAACCAGACGGCCCGAGTTATAATCTATATTCCCTCCATGAATAAAATCCGGAGAATTGTACTGTAATTTCGGAATCAGTAAGGATGAACTGCTGCTGAACCCTTCTGCCGGCTCCGGGTCTGTATAGTTTCTGGTAGGAACCAATTGAGCATAACCGTTTTTGTCGTCAAGGTATTTTAGAAATACTTTCAGGCTTCCTTTACTGTATTTTTTTACAATATTTGCTTTTACCTGTCCTCCATTATTAAAAAGATATCCGGCATATCTGGCTCCTAGATCGTACCGGTAAAATCCCCCGATATTATAAAACCAGTTGTCTCCCAAAGGGCCTCCAAAGTTGGCGTCAATCCTGTGATATCCGGAATTATCTGCTCCCTGAACACCATATTTTGCCCGGATCTCACCTCCGAATGTATTGCCGCCCGTTTTGGAAATATAATTGAAAATTCCGCCCGGTGCATTGGCAGCAGTAATAGAAGCAGGGCCTCCCCTTACTGCATCAATCTGAGAAATAGTAGCATCCGCTCTCAGAAAAAAATCGGGACCGTAATTATAGTAGGTGGTATTAGTTACAGGCAAACCGTCTTCCTGCATAGATATATATTCGTAAGCAAAAGTACCGTCTGAAGAACCTGCACTGATTCCTCTTGAGCTTACATTATTTCTGATCTCTCCCAAGGATGAATTCACATAGACTCCGGGAACATTTTTGAGCAGGTCCGCAGCACTGTTGGGAACCTGCTTTTCAATGACATCGCTTTTCAGAACAGAGATTGCAACAGGTGCGTTCATTCTTGTCCTTTTATCAAATACTCCGGTCATAATCACCTCATCAATATCTTTTGTTTTTGCAGTATCAGCTTCTTTTTTCTGGGCTGTTACATGGGAAAAGGCTGCCAGGAAAAGTACAGCTGCCGTAATTTTTGTATTTAAAAATGTAGTCTTCATAGTTTTATCATTAATTTGTGCCATACTTTTTAAGCCATTCCGCCACATTGGTGAATACCACCTGCTCATCTGCCGGTAATTTTGTAATAAGATGCCCTGCGCCGGGAACTACGACCAATTTGTACTGAACACCTTTTGCCTTCAGGGCTTTTTCCAGAATATAAGCTTGCTGGACGGGAACCACTTCATCCTTATTACCATGAATAATCATTGTGGGAATCTGGTTAACAAATTTTACAGGACTGGTTTTAGCGTAAGCTTCCGGAATAGGATCACCGGGATTCCAGACTGTTTTATTTCCTGACATTTTATCCAGAACCTCCAAAAGGTTAGCTGCTTTTACATACGTCAGAGTCTGAACATCCGTAAAATCTACGGGACCACACATTTCTATAATGGTTTTGATCTGAGGATTTTTTGTATAGGCATACATCAGCGAAACATGCGCACCGGAGCTTCCTCCGGAAATTGAAAACCCGTTTTTTCTGGTATTCCACTCATTGGAATGGGATGAAAGATATTTTACAACGTTATCAATATCATCTAAAAGTTCAGGAAGATGGGTGTCGGTAAGATTGGCATACCGGTAATCGAGGTTGGCAACGGCAATCCCCTGTGAAAGAAGATATTCGGAAATTTTACCATCATATTTTCTGTCACCCTGCGTCCAGGCTCCGCCATGGATATTAACAAGAAAGGCGGTTTTCGGGCTTCTGTTTGCCGGTAGATAAACATCCATTACGTTCCTTTCGTGTGAGCCGTATTGTATACCGGTAAGTTTTTCTTCTTTCTGGCTTACAGAAACCGTTTTGGTTTTTCTAACATTTTGTGTTGCGCAGCTTACGGCCAATAATGTAATGGACAGGGCTGCAATTTTAAAATAATTCATTTCAGTTGTTTTTTTAAATTCTTTTTAAGTATTTTTCCTGTAGCACTTAAAGGCATCTCGTCTATAAATTCTATGATTCTCGGATATTTATATTGGGCAATTCTTTCTTTTGTCCACAACTTAATATCTTCCTCGGAAGCGTTGCTTTCTTTTTTTTTCACCACAAATGCTTTAATTTCCTCACCCAGTTTTTCATCATCAATTCCGATGATGGCCACCATGGAAATATCAGGGCTTCTCATCATCACTTCCTCTACTTCACGGGGATACACATTCATTCCGCCCCGGATAATCATTTCTTTTTTGCGGTCAACGATGAAGAAAAAACCATCTTCATCCTTTACAGCGATGTCTCCGGAAAACATCCATCCGTTTTTCAGAACCTCTTCAGTTTCTTCAGGCTTTTTGTAGTAGGCTTTCATTACATTGGGACCGCGATAGATCAGTTCTCCTTTTTCCCCAGCCGGCAGTTCGTTGCATGCGTCATCTACAATTCTCACATCAACTCCCCAAATCGGCGTTCCGATAGAACCCGGTTTACGCCCCACTGCCAGCTGATTGAATGTCACCACGGGAGAACCTTCGGACATTCCATATCCTTCAATAATAGGAACCCCGAAACGGTTTTCAAATTCATCAATAATTTTTACAGGAAGGGATGCTCCGCCTGAAACGCAGATCCTTAATTGCTTAATGATATTTCTGTTTTCTTCAGTATCTTCTTCATCCAGAAGTGCCCAATACATGGAGGGAACCCCTGCAAAAATTCTGATATCGAAATAGGTAATAAGCCGGTAAACCGTTTTGGCATCAAATTTTGGCATCAGGATCAGATGAAGTGATCTCCGGATTCCGGCAAGCATCATCACCGTTAAGCCGAAAATGTGAAATAATGGTAGAACGACAAGTTGGGCTTCAAATTCAGCAGATGCAATGATGCTCGTGCTGGCTTCTGCATTGGTAAAAAGATTAATATGTGAAAGTTCCGCTCCTTTTGGTTTCCCTGTAGTTCCTGAAGTATAAATAATGACGGCTGTATCTTCTGATGAGGTCATATAAGATTCAAAATCTGTTTTTTCATTTTTAATGAAATCATCAAAGTCCTGAATATCTTCTGCTATAGAACCAATACTGATAAAGTCTTTGCATGACACACTTCTGTCAAAACCTTCTTTCCCGAATTGTCCGACAGGCATTTCCGGAGTTCCGGCAAAACACAGAAACATGGTGCTGTCGGAATCAGAAAGCTGGTAAGCGATCTCTTCAGGTTTAAGAAAAATACTAAACGGAACAACAGTTGCTCCGGTCTTTAATATGGCAAAAAAAATAACCGGGAATTGAGGAATATTAGGACAGAGCAAAGCAACCTTATCTCCATAACCTATTCCTTTTTTTGTCAATGCATTGGCCGTCTGGCAGACCTTTTCATGGAAACTTCTATAATTGACTGTAGTGTCTCCAAGGCTTAAAGCTGGTTTTTCAGGGTCTCTTCTCGCACTTTCTTCCACTAAAATTGATAAGTTCAGCATAGTTTTATTCATATTAAGTTAATATTGATATGAAAAAGGCCTTGGTTAAAGGATATTTCATATGAACTAATCTTAACTCCAAATTAATGATATGCTGAACAGGTGCTGACACGAAAAGGAAATTCCGTGATACGAAAAAGAAATTTTTTCCAGGTGTATAAAAATGCAACTTCACGCCAATGTCAGGTATAAAAGACATTCACGATATTCCGTATAAGAGTGTTTAAGTTTTACAGACGTTCTTCGGAAGGAAGTTTTCCAAAATGACGGAGATAAAGCTGGGAAAAATGCCCACGGTTATTATACCCGATAAAATCGCTGATCTCTCCTACCGATTTTTCGGTTTCCAGAAGCATGGACCGGGCAGTTTCCATCCTGGCCTTAATGATGTATTGATGAATAGGTAATTGAGTATAGTCCTTAAATCCTTTTTTCAGATCACTGCTGTTGAGCCCGCAATAACGGCTGATTTCCCTGATCGCCAAAGTCTGGAATGCATTGGTATCCACAAAATCTTTTGCCAGTTTTATTTTGTCTTCAAATGCCTTCTTGTGCTCAAAGGTTTTTTCATCAGAAAGAAGATAATGAATCCAGTAACTCAAGAATTCCAGAATCCTGCTTTCAAGAATAATACTGCAGGAAGCATCATCAAACGGAGTATCGAAGATAGTTTTGAGCTTATCCTGACTCATATAATTGCGCTGTGCATTTTCCAGCTTCTCTTTCAGGAGTCCGTTATCTTTTGGAAAGATACTTTTCGGGACAAAAATTCTTACCCCGTCAATATCTGTCGTATTGTGCTCAAATTCTTTTTCATTATTAATAAAATTACTGCTGATCTTTCCTTCTTTGTTGATCCGGAAATCCATCATTCCGTTGTCTCCTACTTTATGCGGGGAATGGAAAATAGTTTCTTCATGAAAGTTCCAGGTTCCGCGGAAAAAATGAAAATTACGTTTATTGAAAAGAATCAGTTTCCCGGTTCCTAAATCCTCCGGCATCTCCAGAACAGTAGAGTTCAGGAAATCTTTATCACAAAATCTGTAATCCTTCATCAGACCTTGCTTAAATCCATCCGGTTCCAGATAAGGAAGGAGTAATTCCATACGACGGTAATTTATTCGCGTAAGTTAATAAAATTTTAAAATATGACAAATATCATGTTTTTTATTTGAAAATCTGCTGGGCAAACTGGTAGAGAGACCTTCTCCAGGTAAGCCATTCATGGCGGGTTTCAGGGGATTTGTATTGGAAATAAGGATAATTATTCCGGTTTAAGAAATCCGTCAATAATTGATCGAATTTAAAAAACATGGCGTCTTCTTTTTCCCCGATTCCAATAAAGAAGTAAGGTTTTTTCTTAGACTTCAGCAAGTTTCCGATGGGGAGCTCTTTAAAAGGTTCTGCTTCAGTTCCTTCATAAATCACAGGACTGAATGCTCCGACCGCCGAAAATGTTTCAGGATGAGAAGCCCCGATAAGCATAGCCTGGTAACTGCCGCGTGAAAGCCCTGCAATAGCTTTTTTACCTGAAGTTTTATACTTCTTGTCAATATAGGGAATCAGCTCCTGCGTAACAATTTTATCAAGATTTTTGGAAGAAAGCACTGTTCTGGGATAGTTGTCGGGCATTTTTTCCTGTTCCGGATTCAAGGCAACTCCATAGTCCATCACCACTATCATTTCCCTGGCCTTTTTTTCTGCGAAAAGATTGTCTAAAATATTAAGGATATACCCCTGTTTTTCCCAGCCTGTAATATCTTCTCCGGTACCATGATACAGATATAAGACAGGTAATTTTTCAGATCCATAATTGGGTGGAAGATATACTTTAAAGTTCCGCTGGCTCTGTATTATTTCTGAATGTAAACTGTCATTAACAATTTTTCCGTGCTTTATATTTTTTTCCAGGAAAAAGTCTTCGCCGGAAGGAACTTCAATTCCACTCGTCGGCTGGCTGTACCCGAAATACAACTGTGTATTGGGATCGTTTGTACGCTGCCCGTCCACATTGAACCAGTAATAATGAAAGCCTATTTCCATGGGAGTCGTGGAAATGTTCCAAAAGCCGTCTTTATCTTTGGAACCGGAGGATTTTATACTTTTCATCCCATCTCCTCCATCTAAAATTACGGATTTTGCATCCGGAAAGTAAACACGGAATTCTGATTTTTTCTCTGTATCTATCTTCGGAAACTCCTTTCCCGGTAAAACTGTTGAAGAAGTTTTATAGGCCTGGGAAAATACAACTGAAGAAAATAAAACGAGAATTAAGGGTATTTTTTTTGAGTACTGCATTGTTTTAATTTTAGAATATGAGATTCACAGTCACACGACTTTTCTGAAGAAAAGGCCTCTGGTTATTTCTGTCAATCCTGTGTTATTACATCAATATTAAGGAAAATATTTTTTCTGTATTAAAATCTGTAGAATATTGTTCTTTGTTTCCAGTATTTCAAATCAAGATTTTTTCAACTTTTTTCTTCTGATTATTTAAGAAACTGCTTCATCATTCTCAGTGTGATGTCCATGCTTCCGGGAAGTGGCATTCCGTGAGCATAGCCTGCAAAAACGTGTAATTCTGTGAAAACACCTGCTTTTACCAGGCGGTCTGCGTAAGCTATTCCACTATCCCGTAAAGGATCTGTTCCGGCAACAAAAATTACAGCAGGTGGAAGATTGGAAACATCTTTAATATTTCCAGGCAACACATATTTTTCTTTTGAATTACCGTTCTTCCCGATATAAAAGTCTTTTAAAACCGGAAAATCATCACTTTTGATACCGGGAATTCTTTTAAATTCAACAACTGAGGGATAATCCATCGCGAAATCGCCCGGAGGAATTTCCAGAACCTGTAAACTGATTTCCGGACCTTTCTGATCTCTTGCATATTGTACCAGACTTCCGGATATCCCGGCTCCTGCACTTTCCCCTCCCACTGCAATCAATTTTGGATTTCCACCAAGATTTCCTGCATTTTTGTTGGCCCACAAAAGTGAAGCGTAGGCATCATGAAGTGCCGCAGGAAAAGGATTCTCAGGAGCGAAACGGTAATCTACATTGATGACGACAGCATTTCCTCTCAGCGCATAATCTGCACACCTCTGATGATCCCATTTAGGGGTTCCATACACAAAGCCTCCGCCGTGGAACCAAAGAAATATGGGTAAATTTTTCGCGTTTTTAGGCTTATAAATGGTTACCGGAATTTCGGAGTCTTTTGTATTCAGTCCCGGAATTTTTGTATGGGCTACATCAAGGCTGTCTTTATTTTTGAGTTCCGGCCAGGGCATTTGTGCCTGGGCTTTACGTTCTTTTTTTACTTCTTCAAGGGTAATATCCTGAATCGGAGCATTAATCATGGCTCTAAATTGGGGCAATAATCTTTTTTCTGCTTCCTGAAGGGTAAGTGGGTTATATTGTTGTGCAAATGATAAGCCCGGAATCAGGAAAGATAACAGAAGTAACAGGTATTTTTTCATAATAGTAATGGTAAAATCTATTCTTTCAAAAGTAATATTATGCTTACCACCGGATGATACGAAAAGGAAATTTTGTGATACGGAAAAGGAATTTTTTATAACCGGATCTTCAAATTCGTCCGCTGTAGATTTTTATTTAATTTTTAAACTTCTTCCGGAAAGCAGCAGCTGTCATTCCCCTGTGTTTTTTGAACTGCCTGCTTAAATGGCTCTCATCGGAGAATCCTAAGTCATCTGCAATTTGCCCGATGGAATATTCACTGTAGATCAACCGCTGTTCAACAATATTCATTTTATACTGGGTGAGATAGCAGTGTAAACTGTCTCCTGTAAGATTTTTAAAATATTCGCCGATATAATTGGCAGAGAGATTAAACTGTTCTGCAAGATGTTTTATTCTTAAATTTTTAGGACAGTGTATATGCTGATGCAGGTAAACCAGTATTTTATTGATCAATGGTTCATCCATGGTTGAATCTGATATGGTCTGTTGAGGATTCACATTACGGGATATGATATTTAAAACAAGGATTACCAAATGCTGTAGGTTTTCATCAAAATAGGAAGGTTTGTTATTGTATTCTATGATCATGTTTTGAATTAATGAAGTAATCATATCACAATCTCTCTGCTCTTTAATCAAAACCTCTTCAAAGCGGTTGTGATGCGTAAAAATAGCTTCGAGTTGTTTTAACCATTTGATAACTTTCTCTTTTTCGTGTTTGGTTTTATACTGTTCAAGAAAAACTTCAGAAAACCGGATGGAGCAATAGCGTGTAGTGGTAGTACTTTCAAAACCTCTACAATCTAATGGCGTGAATAAAAAAATACTCCCTTTACTGTATGAAAACTTGTTTTCATTGACAATTCGGGTACCTTCACCTTCTATGATCTGTACAATTTCGAAGAACTGATAGATCAGCGGCCGCTCGTTCCAGTGCTCCATATCTGATACAAACAGGTCTAAAGGTTTATGTAAATGTTTAGCTTTCATTACCCGAAATGTACAAAAAAAACCGCTTGATATTCCTGTTCCCGTCTGTTGTCCCATGCTAATTTTGTCAAAAAAAGAATATGTCACAGAAAAAGTTAGCCACGCCATTCACCAATGAGAATATTTCTCTTTCCAACAGAATTGTCATGGCTCCTATGAACCGCAGAAGAGCCATTAAAGGCATACCGTCACCATCCATGATCACGTATTACCAGCAAAGAGCCGGTTCAGGATTATTAATATCAGACAATATTGCAGTTTCTTCCAATGGTGGAGCGTATATGAATACTCCGGGAATATATAATAAAGAACAAAAAGATGCCTGGAAAAAAGTAGTGGAAGGAGTACATGCAAAAGATGGAAAAATATTTGCCCAGCTGGTACAGTCAGGCCGAGTCGGACATCCGGCTATCCAAAATAACGAGCCATTGGTAGCACCATCTGCCATCTCCGTGAATGAAACTATCCGTATTCCTGATAACAGCTATCAAAGTATGACGATACCTGTTGCCATCAGCACAGAAGAAATTCCGGTTTGGGTGCAAGCTTTCAAAGAGGCAGCTATCAGCGCAGTAGAAGCGGGATTTGACGGTGTTGAAATTCATGCAGCCCACGGCTTTCTGATCGACCAGTTCACCAATCCTCTGAGCAATACCCGAACGGATGAATACGGCGGAAGTATTGAAAACAGAACGAGGTTCCTTTTTGAAGTCATGCAGGAAGTTATTGCAGCAGTTGGTAAGAATAAAGTAGGTATAAGGCTTTCCCCTTTCCGCGAAATCTATGATCTGAAAACTTATCCTGAGGAACTGACCACCCATGAATATATACTTGATGAGCTCCAGAAACTGGATATTCTGTACATTCATTTTTCTAATGCAATAACTGATGGCAAACCTTCAATTCCAGTAAGTTTTCTACAAAATGCCAGACATCGCTTTAAAAATATTATCATGATTGCAGGTGGATTTACAGTAAAAACAGCCGAGGATATTCTGCAAAACGGCCTTGCCGATATGGTTGCTTTCGGTAAGCTGTATATTTCTAATCCTGACCTTGTGGAACGTATAAAAAGTGACCTTCCATTGGCAGATTGGGATGAGGAAACCTTTTATCATGGCGGAGACAAAGGTTATATTGATTATCCGGATTTCTCTTACAGCAAGTGTATCAATTATTAAAAAACAAATTTTCAATTACTTCTGCTATGGAAATAGCTTCTCTGGTTCATGTCATTGAAGCAGAGAATATCTTCAAAATCCTCGTCTTTTCACGAGGATTTTTATCTTTCAGATGGAGTACGGGATTTAACTGCGTTTAACAATATAGTAAGCTAGTTCACCATATGTTCTTTTCAGATTATCAATCCGATTAAAACCTGCTTTCTCCAATACTTTCTGTGAACCTATGTTATGCAGGTCTGTTACGGCTACAACTTCATTTGTCCCGGTATTTAAAAAGCAATATTTTACGAGTGCGCGGCTTACTTCTGTTGCTATGCCTTTTCCCCAATATTTTTTACTCAAAGTATATCCTATTTCCACCTGACCGGGTACGTCTGCAAAGATCCTGGCAAGACACATTCCAATAAAATCATTATTTTCAGAGTTGAATATTCCAAAACGGCCAAAGGGACCTTGAAGATAATCCTCCAGAGCTATTTCAAACATTTCTGTATACTGTTCAGGGGAACGGTATGGAAGGTACTCTGTAACTTCTTCATCTTCAAAAAGATCACAAAACAGATTCCGTTCTTCAGGTAAAAATTCACGGATCATAAAGTACTGATCCTGGTGTACAATACGCATATTAAAATTCTAATGATGAGAAAGTAAAGGTACAAATTAATGCTTCTTCAGCAAGAATATAGTATTTATAACTATTTATTCAGGCTCATGGTTTTGTTTCGAAATATTCTGTCCAAAAAAATCTTTATCTTTCATAACCTTTGAGACCAATTGAGTATCTTTGAGTAAACTGAGGAACAAATATAACAGCCTTTTTGAAAACTGTTTAATAGATCGAACCTTGAATATGAAAAACATGTTATTTTCAATTGTATTATGTTGCTCGATGGTAACAGCGGTTTTCTCCCAATCGAAAGCGTATATCCCTGTATCCAAAGAACTCTATGACACCATCATAAAAAAAGACAGCATTCTCTTTGCCGCGGCCAATTCCGGAAATATCAATAAACTGAAGACTTTCTTTACTGAAGATCTTGAGTTCTTTCATGATGTCGGTGGACTGGCCGACTATAAGGAAACTGTTGACAATTTCAGCAGGGTAGCCAAAAATTACTCCTATACCCGGAGAGTTTTGGTTCCCGGATCTGTCGAAGTATATCCTATTAAGGATTATGGTGCTGTACAAACCGGAATCCATCAATTCTGCCGCCTGGAAAACGGCTCTCTGACCAACTGTGGAACATTTAAGTTTGTTCATGTCTGGAAAAAAACTCCTGATGGATGGAAAATTTCAAGAGTGGTCAGCTACGGACACTAAATAAACTCAGAATAAATTTTAAAGTCCCTGTTAATTAATAGTTTACAGCACCAAAAAGCTCACTCAGCTAGTTTAACATTTCGGAATTGATGCAAATAACTTATAAACGTCTGCTAACAAATGATTTGCAAACCTTTCATCACATGCAATGGTATGCATAATATCAACAGCTTTCCCATTACGGATATTAAAAAAAAGTATTACTTTTGCTTGAGATAATAAAATTGTTTAAACACTTTTTATTAGTAATTTTAAGACACAAATTTATAAAACATAAAAATCCCTTCCACATGAGAAAAATAATTCTACTCATTACATGCATGTTCAGTATTTCAGTTTTCTCGCAGATCAAAGTGCTGAAAAATGAAAACTTGGTGGAAATTGGCAAAGATAATTCCGTAGGTTTATATAAAAAAGAGGATAAATTTACCATCAATTACCAGGATCTTAATACAAGTAACCTGAATACCATAAGGTCTTTTTCCTTTCACAACCTGGACAGCGATGTATCCGGTCTGTATAAACTGCTCATGGACGGCTTTATATCCTCCCCGGACGAAAACATCATCCTGGAACTTCCTAATGATATTATTGAACTTCATTACGAGAAAAATTACGGGCAGCCGACCGTACAGTTTATCCAATACATCAATAAAAACCGTAAGTATGTTGGAAAATCACAGTTTTTAACCAGAAAACAGGTGGATAAAATATTCGGAAGAGCGAACGGAAAATCCGCTATGTATGAGAGACCTGCTACCATGCAGCAGATCAATGGTACAAAGTCTTCGTCAAATCAGGCATCTACTGCGGCACCAGCTTCAAACAGCGGCAATAAAAACAAGAAATCGAGAAAATAATCATATTATTTTTTTAACATTACTGGACTCATTCATTCGGATGAGTTTTTTATTTTAAGATAAATCCGGGAGATAACACTTTTATTTCTAATATTACGCAACCGTACATTACGAAATGAGTTTTTTATTTTTTACTTTTGCAGAAAGACATTACTTATTATGCCGCTTCAGATAATCAATTTAACCAAGAAATTTGGGGAACAGACCGCACTAGACAACATCAATATTTCTATTGATAAAAATGAGATCATTGGCCTTCTGGGTCCTAACGGAGCCGGAAAATCCACCCTGATGAAATCTATTGTCGGAGCATTGAAAATTGATCAGGGCAAAATTATCTTTAACGGAATGAATATTTCCGAACACGAGATCGAAAGCAAGAAAAAAATAGGCTTTCTTCCTGAAAACAATCCGCTATATCTGGAAATGTATGTCAAGGAATATCTTCAGTTTGTTGCCAATATCCATAAAATATCCGCAGCCAGAGTAGATGAGGTGATCGGGCTTGTGGGAATTACTCCGGAAAAGTCAAAAAAGATCGGGCAGCTGTCTAAAGGATATAAGCAGAGGGTTGGTCTTGCACAGGCTATCATCCATCAGCCTGATCTGTTGATTTTAGATGAACCTACCAATGGGCTGGATCCTAACCAGATCATCGAGATAAGAAATGTGGTGAAAGAGATTGGACAACAGAAAACAGTCCTCCTGTCCACTCATATTATGCAGGAAGTGGAGGCACTTTGCTCACGTGTTATTCTGATTCACAAGGGAACCATTCTTCAGGACTGCCCTATTGATGAATTTAAAGGCAGATTTAACAGTCTAGAAGAGGCTTTTGCAAGCTATACGGCTGTTTCTTAATTACTCATGGAAATCCACATCACTCACGGACAGGGCATTATTAAAGTTCTGTACGATGGTTTTGCCAGCTGCTTAATCATCCGACGGCCTGTGGCTATTAACTGGCCGGATTCCAGAGGAAGTGTGGGCGAATACTATTCGGTATCAGAACTCTCTGATGAAGAAAAAATAACTTTGGCCGACAGTCTTAACCGTGCTCTTACGGATGGAACTGAAGCCGAGATCATGGCTGGGATTAAGGATTTTCTCAAGCTTTTTGAAAGTGGCAGTTACCAGGTTAATCTGGGTGAAATTCCGTTTGACAATTCCAACTTTTATATGGCCAGGCCTTTACCTTCCGACAAAGATATTCCTGACCGGAAGAGGTTTTCCGGCTGGTTCTACCCTTTCCAGGATTTCAATTATCTGTATACGCTGGAAAGTAAAAGCATAGATCCCAACAGAATAGAATATTATATGGATCTTATCAGAAAAGGAGGCCGCCCAAAACCCGTTGTATTTTACAGTCTTTACCATCTGGATCCGATGATGAGCTGTGCTTTTGTTTTGGACGGACACCATAAAATTGAAGCGTATACCCGTCTGAAAATGGATATCCCTGCAGTGTTTATTGTAAAAGACAATAATGACTACAGTCCTGCAGCAGAGATCATGCACGGAGCACACCACATGCTTCAGGATATTGAGTTTGAGCATCTTTTTCAGAACAATGACGAAAATCTGCCCGACATTAATTTTATCAATGACGAAATACTGACCCATGCTCTGGATAAAATGCTGAAAGAATCGGAAAGAATTGACACCTCCATCATTGAAGTTTTGATCAGGCATCACAAGTCCGGTTCTGTGGAGGAAAGAAAGTGGCTGGACAGGCGGCTCGATTTTTTAAAAGAAAATATTCATCTTAGCTTTTTTAAAGAGGGCCTGAAAGTATATTCACCCCAATATTCTGAAAGACATAAGACCAATATATGGTTCCTGACAACGCTTAAAAACACAATAGAGCTGGATGCATGGATCAAAGAAGCCATCTTAGGATAAATATCCATGGCTTCATATTTGATGGGTCTATTAATCTAACCAATAACCCAAATTGTAATGATCAAAAGAATCTTATTAGGAGCTTTTTGTATGGCTCAGTTTTCTTTAGCTTATGCAGCCGAAAAGCCGTTAACCACCAGTTTTATTACTGTTTCCAGCAAGATACTTCCTTCTCAGCAGGTCCCGAAAACCGTGATCATCAAAACGAAAAAATTTAAGATCAGGATTGATAAACAGCCCAATGGAAAATATCTTTACCAGTCGTGGGCTGCTAACGCCAGAATTACGTCAAAGCCAAGCATGATCATCAGTGACGGTGAGCTGATCCCTGACGGTTCAGGAGGAAATTACTATTTCAGCTTTGTGAATAAAGGACACACATACCAGGTATGGAGAAATTATCTCACCGATTCAGCGACCAAAGCACCTTACACACTCACCGTGAATGACGAAAATGACCAGGAAATTGTACGTCAGGACGGGTTTGTAGTGAAGCAATAAAATAGTATTATAAAGCTTAACGATATGCCTTACTAACCTGCAGATTACACCCATTCCACGAATAGTGTAATCTGTGGGATTTTTATTATAAATTCAATTTGTTGTATAAATAATCTTATGAACCAGACTGTTTCAGCTCAGTATGAAAACTGCTTGTTTCATAGCTTTCTTCGGCGGCTTTATATCCTATGTTGAAAATTTCTTCCAGACGGTCTTTTTTGCGTTCAAAAGTTCCGTAAGAGGAAAGTTTTTGGGAAGAAATAAACCAGTCACAATAATCGAATTTTCCTTTTTCGACTCTATAGGACAGAAGGTCATACGAACGGGAAACAATGGCTTTGATGGATTTCAGGTCTTTAATATCAATATCATGCGGTGGTGACACGAAAACACCGATCAGTTTATCACATTCATCTCTGATGATATCTGCAGGAAAATTGTTCAGTACTCCGCCATCGCAGTACATTTCCTCACCAATGATATAGGGTGTTGTAACCCCTGGAATGGAACAAGAGGCAATAATGGCATCTACCACTCTGAAGTTTTCATCAAAAATTTTCTGGGTTCCGGATACCAGTTCTGTGGCTACAATTTTCACTTCTTTTTTCAGATCCCCCAATTTCATATCGTGAAAAATTGGCTTAAGGTAATTACTGAAAATCACGGAAGAAACCAGCCCCGGCTGGTTGAAGGTAAAATGTTTCCAGTTGAAGAAATAAATAGAATTAAAGAATTCCAGGATCTCATCCGGCGTTTTTCCTACTGCATGCAAACATCCCACAATAGATCCTGCACTGCAGCATGCCAGCACATCGATGTCTATATTTTTTTCGTTCAAGAATTTTAAAACTCCTGCATGGGCGATCCCTTTGGTACCGCCTCCTGATAAAACCAGCCCTGTTCTCTCAAAATTCATAGAATAAAATTAAGAAAAGAGGATGAGAAAATAAGATTAAATTTCATAAATATTGTATTTGGAAGTATTCTGGCAGTATGATTCCGTTAAAGCTGATGAAAATTTTCTAAAAAACTGTCCCCGATATTTATCATAGAAAGATTATCCTGAAAAATGCAGGTTTATCTCATTAATTGTATAGCCTGATTAAGGTTTTTGGGAATAGGCAGGTTACTTTCCGGCAATAATATTCTCATTAGGACTTACCTGAATTTACAAAAAACCACAGACATCGTCCGTGGTTTCATTTATTTACAAAGTTTCTGTATTATTTTTTATCGTATCGTTCAAGAATCGTTACTAAATCTTTATCTTCAACCATTCCATCTATCAATAATGAAAGATCGGGATATGTCCCGAATATTTCTTTCAGTTGCGCTTTTACTCCGGGTGCCCAGAAATATATTTCATTAATATTTTTATTCTTACGCATGATCAGATAATCTGTATTCTTTGTTTCGTAGGTATAGATAGAACCTGTATAGTCGCTTTTTCTGTACCATTGTGTCTTATTCCCGCTGTACATCACCTGAAGCAATCCGGAAGCTGCTGGAAGAACAGATTTTGAATTAACAAAGGTTCTTTTCACTTTTTTAAGGTCTCTTATTTCCAGGTATTTAATATCATTTTCATTCACCTTCATCTTTTTACCTGAGGAATTCAAAACTGTGATCTGCTGGATATAAGTTGCCGGAGAAAACTCGTCATTATCATACAATCCAATATTCAGAATTTTTGTTTTTATGGTGTCTTTAGAACTTTTCAGGACATATTTGGCCGGAAAGTATTTTTCTTTCTGAGAAAATAGAAAATTAAAACAAAGGAAAAGAAGGAGTAAATGTATCTTTTTCATAATTGCAGCTATCATAAAAAAAGCCCAGAACAAATCTGAGCTTTAAATATAGTTATTAATATTTTAGTTATTAATATACTTTTCAAAAATCGCTGAAAAGTCTTTCTGATTGTATTTTTCAAAGCTGTTTTTTTGACCAGTTGAAAATATTGCCAAAAGAACTTTGCTTAGATGTGGATTACTTCACCGTAAGCTGCTGCTGCCGCTTCCATAATCGCTTCAGAAACTGTTGGGTGCGGGTGGATAGATTTAATGATCTCATGACCTGTTGTTTCCAGTTTTCTGGCAACTACTGCTTCTGCAACCATATCTGTAACCCCTTCTCCGATCATGTGGCATCCTAACCACTCACCGTATTTAGCATCAAAAATAACTTTGATAAAACCGTCTGTATTTCCGTTAGCCGTAGCTTTACCACTTGCAGAAAGAGGGAATTTTCCTACTTTGATCTCGTATCCTTTTTCTTTAGCCTGCTTTTCTGTAAGACCTACAGAGGCTACTTCTGGGTGACAGTATGTACATCCCGGAATATTGCCGTAGTCGATCTTCTCAACATGCATTCCTTTGATTTTTTCAACACAAGTGATTCCTTCTGCAGAAGCAACGTGTGCCAATGCCTGTGTAGGAATGATATCACCGATTGCATAGTAACCCGGAACGGAAGTTTCGTACCATTCGTTCACTAAAACTCTTCCTTTATCAGTCTGGATTCCTACTTCTTCCAATCCGATATTTTCGATATTGGCAGCGATACCCACAGCAGAAAGCAAGATGTCAGCTTCAAGGGTGATGTTTCCGTTAGCTGTTTTTACAGTAGCTTTAACGCCTTCTCCGCTTGTGTCAACGCTTTCAACTGATGCATTGGTCATGATCTCGATTCCTGTCTTTTTAAGAGATTTTTCCAAGTGTTTAGAAATTTCCTCATCTTCTACAGGAACAATATTTGGCATAAATTCTACAACCGTTACTTTGGTACCCATTGTATTATAGAAGTCGGCAAATTCTACCCCGATAGCACCAGAACCTACAACAATCATAGATTTCGGCTGCTCAGGAAGAGATAATGCCTGTCTGTATCCGATTACTTTTTTACCATCCTGAGGAAGGTTAGGAAGTTCTCTTGAGCGTGCTCCTGTTGCGATAATAATGTTTTCTGCTGCATATTCAGTTACTTTACCATCTTTATCTGTAACAGACACTTTTTTACCTTTCTGAACTTTAGCTGTACCAAGAATCACGTCGATCTTGTTCTTCTTCATAAGGAATTCGATTCCTTTGCTCATTTTGCTGGCTACGCCACGGCTTCTCTGGATCACATTTGGAAATTCAAAGCTGGCTTCCACTTTATTCAGACCATAGTCTTCAGCATGGTTGATATAATGAAAAACCTGAGCAGACTTCAGTAAAGCTTTCGTAGGAATACATCCCCAGTTCAGGCAGATTCCCCCTAAGTTTTCTTTCTCGATAATTGCAGTTTTGAAACCCAATTGTGCTGCTCTGATCGCTGTAACATAACCGCCAGGACCGCTTCCGATGACAATGATATCGTAGTTCATTATTTTAAAAATTTTATGCGAATTTAAGGAAAAATATTGGATGTTCTATGTTCTGTCATTCATATTTCACTGAATGCTACGTTCATTTGGCGGACCGTTGACTGGCTTTATATTTCCTGGTTATTTTTTTCTTTTCAATCTTTTACTTTCAGGAAAATTATATAAAGCCGAAATAAGCACAGAAAAAAATAAAGAAAGCCGTTCTCAGCTGGTGAAAACGGCTTTTTATCTGTTTTAATATATAATTTTAAAAAGATCCGAGATTACAGTTTTTTAAGTAATCTTTTCTCGGTCCGGTATCTTTCATTTAAAGCTTTCATCTGATCTCTTTTCATCTTTTTTGTCGCAAGCGGATGATTCATAATCAGTTTCTTTTCTGTATTGTATTTTTTGTCCAGCTCACGCGATTTACTGCTGATTAGCTCACTCTTGGATGGATGTGGAGGAGCCGGTGGACGTTTCTGGGCATTCACATTCATTGATAAGCCTAGTAACAATAGTGTTGATATAAAAAAATTTCTCATGACATTTACTTTTTTTAAATGATTAGTTATCAATTAATTCACTTAGGTTTAAGTAAATATTACATATATCGTACCAAATGTTTATCTTGTTTAAGTTAGCTTGTTACAAGTCGAATAAAGCAATCCTTCACCTTTTACTTCTTTCAACTGCTTAAAAAAGTTATACAATATATTTCTTTGTATTCACTTCAATTTCAGAACCTTCCGCAAGCATTACTGAAACAGGAATCTGCTCGTTCAGGAACTCAAATTCTTTTCCATAAAGGGCACTGAATTCTATATCCAGCTGATAATCTTTGATCTGATAATGATCCCATTGCGGGTGGCAGACTTCATATTCTGAGGTTTTATTTTTTCTTTTGGTGAAACCGAAATAATGCTCTGTAATAAATTCAAATTCCGAATCATTTTCCATTGGCATTGCATTACAGTCGGCTGTAATCCGGAGAGAATGCCAGCTTTTGTCTTTCCAGGAATATTGGACTGTCAGTTCGTCATCATTTATCTGGATATCATTGTTCATTGGCATCGTTTTGTAGTTCTCTTTATAAAATGCATTAGCTACAAAACTTAGCGCGTATTTGGGAACAATCTCTTTGATAAAAACTACCCCTCTTTTCCAAGCATTCTTTTCTTTCTTTTTAACGTAAAATCTCAGATTTACTTCTTCGAAATTCCGGTAAAAAGGAATTGAAAAACCCAATAATCTGGTATTTAAGAACATAAATCCAACCAAACTCACATAGCATTTTCCATGATAGAAATCGAGTTCCGTACCTTCAGGAAGATATTTTTCCAAAATTTCAGGATCTATTTCGTAATTGATGATGGCCAGCTTCTGCCATTCTGCTTTTAGGAAGTTCATTTTTTTGTTATTTTTATTTTGGGTCCGGGTTTCGAGATACGAACTGACAGTTAAAAATATGGGATATAGTATATTTCAGATTAATTAACTGTTTCTGCCGTTGTTTTAATTAACTCATTCCGTTCCAGCAAGAAGTTTTTCATGTAATCTTTAAGGAAAATATGATTAAAGAATTGTCCGATCATTCCCAGTGGAGATTCAAATTCAAAGATATCGATCATTAACGTACTGTCATTTTTCTTTTTAAAGATGTGTTGATGCTTCATTGCTTTGAATGCTCCTTTAAGCATTATATCGGTAAACTGAGATGGTTTTTCCATACTTATGATTTTTGTGGTCAAAGTCTGGTTAATTCCTAAATGTTTTGCTTTCCAGGTAACGGTTTCACCTTCTTCAATAAGACCGGAAGTTCTTCCTGCTATTGCTTTTTCATTGGTTTTTCGTGTTGACTTTTGATGGAGGTCAATATCTCTCGCCAGATCAAAAACTTTATGGATATCTGCTTTGATGAAGGTTTCTAAATAAATTGCAGCCATTGTTTTAGTTTTTAATAGTTTGGAAACTTGTTTTTCGAAATATCTATTTCCAGTTACGTTTGTTGTCTAAGTCCATTATAGTTTCTTAAAAAGTCTGTTTTTTGTTCAGCTCCGGTAGTTCCTTATCTATTCTTGCAGCAAGTTCCTTTAGTTTAATCGTTGGGACTGCAGGAAAAAGGTGGTGTTCCATATGATAAAACATACTGAAAGTAATTTTATTTTTCCAGGATCCGCGCTGTGTTCTTGCAATATTAGGGGCTTCATGGGTATCGTGATGAACAGTCCATACTGCAAAGAATGCCATTAAAAATTCTCCGAAAAGCATGATCAATACATGATAGATCAGAAAATTAATCTGAAAATAGAACACTATAAAAGCAAAAACCATTATTGAAATGAGTTCTGCCATCATATTTCTTTTATACTTTTTATTGGCTTTTTTAAAGGTGATCCAGTGGATCATGAACATATGCTTCGGGCCATACAGGATTGCTTCATACCATTTCATAGAGGCTGATTTGCCTTCGTAATCCTCCTCTGAAAGACAGAATTTATGATGCCTGATATGGTTAAATTTTACCGCATGAATAGATGTCATCATCAAAATACTGTTCAGATACAGGGAGAGCCATGTTAGAAATTTTCCGGTTCCCAAAGCATTGTGGAAACCATTATGCACCTGTCTGAGTGCCGTCAGAAAATAGAATGCAGAAAAAGGAAGAGCCAGCCAGTAATATTCATAATAAGCCAGGAATATCGAAATAAAAAACCACGGCAGACTGATATTGTTTTCAATGAGCATTTCTTTAACGGAGAGAGTTCTGAGGTCTTTCCATTCTACTTTTTTAATAAGTTCAAGATGGTTCATGTTTTCAATTTTTAAAGGGTAAGCCAAATAATAAGTGCCAAAGCTGTCACTCCGAACAGCATCCATGAGATGGTAGGAAGATCGTTCAATTTCAGGAGTCTGCATCGTCTTATGTGTTCCAGAAACATCATTAATACAACAATTCCGAAATAAATGATATAAAAAGAAGGGGAGAAATTGGTCAGTAAAGCAGGAATTAAAAGCAATGCACCAATCATAGAAACTGTCATCATATTTCCGAGATAATCCCAGATTTTATCTTTTAAATAAATTCTCAGAAATACAGTCTGCCAGATCATTTGTCCGATGCAAATGCTCAATTCTCCTGTAAAATTATGATTCAGGTTAAATCCCAGCTTTACTGAAAATATACTTAAAATATATGCTGAAAAGATCATCACAAAAGCAATGTATAGCATTCTGTATTTCAAATTAAAATCAGGAATACAGGCCTGGTCTGTATGATCTGTTGCTGACGGAATGATCTGCTTCCGGTTATAGGAAACCAATGAATACAGTTTTTTGAAAAACCAGTACAAAGGTTTTGTCCTGGCAATTTTTTCCAGCAGTGGGAAGGAATTTCCAATGATCAGAAGAAGGCTGTCTAATCCGTACACCGCTTCATTTTTACCGTGATCTATCAATGCAATTTCGTTTTTTGCACGATTGAAATCTATGATAGACTTATGGGTGGCAGATATTTCTGTAAAGGCTTCTCTCCCATTCTCATCAAGCATTCCAATTTTTGTAAAACCTTTAGAATAAATATTACACATGGGACATTCATTGTCGTAGATCAGGGTGTGGTTTTTTAAGGTTTTCATAGCAATTATTTATAAGATTTGTAAAGTCTAAAATTGTCATAGATATAGATTACGGCCATAACCGGACTGTAAAATAAGGCACCCATTAAGATCAGTAAAAGCAATTCAGCAATTTCCGGGTGCATCTTAAGTCCGAAAACAAGCAACAAGGAGACCCAGACCGGCAGAATTAAAATCCCATAAATGGTGTATAAAACAGATTTTTTTTCCGGTTGAAAGGCTCTGATCAAAAAGCTAACGAACTGCGGAATACCTACCACAAAATAAAATGCTCCACCAAATATTCCTGTACTTTCGATTATAATTCCGGCAGCCAAAATTACTAATTGAATATAAAAGTCATATTTTGCAAATGTTTTCATGATTATTCATTTTAAAAGGCTAGGAAATCGCCCCGGGTTCTTTTATTGTTGGATCTGAAAGTAATATACATCCAGATCTTAAAGATGAGTGTTTTCATTCTGTCAGTATTTTTATTAAACATCTTATAAATATTATATTTTCAGTAATTTTTGAAAATTAAATTCAAATAAAAAAGGATTAACTCCTCTTCTATTTTAACAGGTTGGTGATTTTACCTACCAGCCAGTGATCATCACTTTTGATTGCCAGATCCATAATATTGTTGATCTTACCAGTCACAGAGCTGAAATCATTCATAAGCTTTATAAATTCTTTTGCTTCCTGAGAATTGTTATCTTCTATATTTTTCAGCTCTTCCAGGAAAGAAATTACCGGTTCTATTTCTCTCTTTCTTCTTTCTTTCGTGATTTGCTTAAACAGGTACCAAACATCCTTTTCTGCCACGAAATATTCTTTCCGTTCTCCTTTTACAAATTCTTTTTTTACAATGCCCCAGTCTATCAGAGCGCGGAGATTCATATTGGCATTTCCTCTTGAAATTTTCAGCTGCTCCATTACTTCATCGGTGGATAAAGGTTTCCCATTGGCCAGAAGCAGTGCATGAACCTGCGCCATCGTACGGTTGATTCCCCAGTTGGTGGCAAAGGTCCCCCAAGTCTGAATGTACTTTTCTTTTGCTTCCGAAAGTTTCATTTTTAACTATTTTAATTCTGTAACAAATGTAATTATATTTTTCGAATTTTCAATAATTATTGAAAGATAAATTTAAAATAAAACAGACATTTTTAGTAATAATGTCTGTTTTAAATCTACTTTTGAATGGTTTTGTACGTTTCTACCAATCTTACAAATTCGGATCTGTACCCTTCTTCATCATTGCTTTTACCTTCTCTGGCAAGCATTTCAATATCGTTAAGGTCTTTTTTGCCTATTAATTTTGAATCTCTCAAGACCAGCCCAAACCAGGCTACAGATGATGCAAATTTAAAATCAGGACTAGCAGATGTAGCCGGTTCATCAGAGTTTTTTATAACCTGAATAATCTCAACACTTTTATCTTCATCCGGTTTTTTATACCGGAATTTAACTGTTGCCAGTTCGTCATTAAAATTTCCGGAAAGGGAAGTTTTGTTATATTTCAATTTATTTTCCTCAGGCAGAAACTCAGATTTCACACCGGCAGGAATTACTTCATATAAAGCTGTTACCGTATGCCCGCTTCCCAATTCTCCGGCATCAATTTTATCATTGGTAAAATCTTCATTTCTCAGTTTCCTGTTTTCATATCCAATGAGACGGTAGGAGCTCACGTATTTAGGATTAAACTCAATCTGGATTTTTACATCTTTTGCAATAGCGTAGATACTTCCCGCAAATTCTTTTCCCAGGAATTTATTAGCTTCCTGAAGATTGTCAATATAGGCATAGTTTCCGTTTCCTTTATCGGCAAGTGTTTCCAGCATATTATCTTTATAATTACCCATTCCGAAGCCCAGACAGGTCAGAAAAATTCCGGATTTCCTTTTTTCTTCAATCAAGGTCTTCATATCTGAAGTGGAAGAAGCACCGACATTAAAATCTCCATCTGTAGCTATAATTACCCGGTTGTTGCCATTTTTAATAAAATTTTCCTGAGCCAGCTTATAGGCGAGCTCAATTCCTGCACCACCTGCCGTACTTCCTCCTGCCTGAAGATTGTCCAGTGCAAGAGCTATTTTTTCTTTCTCTCTGGCAGAAGTCGGTGGCAGTACCATACCTGCACTTCCGGCATACACTACAATCCCAACCTTATCTTCAGGTCTGAGCCGATCCAGCAGTACTTTGAAAGAAGATTTCAGAAGAGGAAGCTTATTCGGCTCATTCATAGATCCCGAAACATCGATCAGGAATACAAGATTGGATGCAGGCACTTTGTCCATCGCAACATTTTTTCCCTGAAGACCTATTTTTAAAAGTTTATGCGCAGGATTCCAGGGTGCATTGCTGTATTCTGTGTTAATGGAAAACGGATCGTTATTTTTCGGCTGAGGATAGGTGTATTTAAAATAATTAATCATTTCTTCAATCCTTACTGCGTTTTTATCTACGGTCTGACCATTATTGATCATTCTTCTGATGTTGGAATAGGCCGCATTATCCACATCAATAGAAAAAGTTGACAGCGGCTGATTCCTGGTGAGCTCAAATGGGTTTTCTTCAAATGCATCATAGTCTTCATTATCGGAAACAGTATTCTGCTTGTATTGGCTGATTGTTTTCTGTATTTCCTCCATCCTTCTTTTCTCCTTACCGGAAAGCCTTTTGGTCTTTATTACAATAACTCCGTTCGCTCCCCTGCTTCCGTATAATGCTGTTGCACCAGCTCCTTTTACAACTTCTACACTTTCAATTTTTTTTGGATTCAACGCATTGAAATAATCACGCTGTACTATTTCACCGTTAACCACAAATAATGGTTCGTTTGTCCCTGTCAGACTTGCAGCACCTCTTATATTTATTTGATTATTATTTGAATAGCTATTATTAACTGCACTGAGTTTCTCTGCAATTTTGTCATTTCTTCTCCGCTTAGTTCCGTAAGCCTGAATCTGGACTCCCTCTACTCTTCCCTGAAGTGCCTGGGAAACAGTATTTGATGCAATATAATTAGACTGTACGCTAACAGCACTTGAGGTATAGGCCTGTACTTTTTTAGGCGCAAATCCTGTTACAACAACTTCTTCAATATTCTGCGTCTGTAAAGTATCTCCCTGCTTACCTCCTTTTACCTGGGCAACAGTTACATTACCGGCTCCTTTCTTTTTGATATAATATTCATCTGTTGAGTAAGCATTTTTTCGTGACGCATACCTCTCCTCATTCTTATTAACGGCTAAGGTTTTATTCTTGCTGTTCGGATCTTCATTTTTTGCTAAAGAAAGTGGTCCCTGTGATGATTTTGAAATTTCAATTTCCTTTTCGATATTTGATTTAACTCTGCTGTCTATTGTATAAATATTCTTTTTTTCAGGATGCTCTTTAGTCCTGTTTTCTACAATTAAAGGAGCTGAATTTTCAACAGTTCCATTTTTGCTGATAAAATAAAATGCTCCCAGACCGAGAATTAAGCTGGCTGCAACTCCATAAGGAAGCCAAACCGGTAATATTCTCTTTTTCTCCTCTTTTGTATCTAATTTTTCTTCAACCTTCGCCCAAACTCTATCAAAACCCTGAAAAACAGACGGCTCTTCTGAAAGCTTAGAAGCATCATTGAATCTTTTATCTATGTCGTGATTATTTTCCATTTTCCTAAAGTTTAAATGTTCTGATTGACTAAAAGCTCCTGTAGTTTTTTCCTTGCAAAATTGAGCTGGGATTTAGATGTCCCTTCGCTTATCGACAGCATGGAAGCAATTTCTTTATGCGGATACCCTTCAATGGCAAACAGATTGAATATGGCTCTGCAGCCTTCGGGAAGAAAATTCAGCAGGCTCAGAATATCTTTTTCAAATGAAATGCTTTCAGATAAGGTTCCGGATGTTTCTGCAAAACCATCATCCATGGAGATAAACTGTGTCTTGGTAGCCCTCAGTTTCTGAAGGCATTCATTGACTGCAATTTTTTTAGCCCATCCCTCAAAAGTATCCAGATTCTGAAGCTGAGTGATTTTGGTGAATATTTTGTAAAAAGTATCGGCCAATACTTCTTCAATGTCCTCATCGTTTTTCAGATAGCGTCTGCAGACTGAGTACAGCCTGCCCGCCATTTTCTCGTAGACTTTCCGCTGTGCACTGCGGCTGTTACGCTGGCATTCTATTAGTAATTCTTTTTCCATAGTCAGGCTTTATACTGTAATAGATGCATAAACGGTTGGATGGGTTGGAAACATTTAAATCTTTTTTTTGATAAAAAGCAAAATACTTAATTAACTGATAACAAATACATTTATTTACTTCGGAATTTTTTTCGGTTTTATCCGGCTTTTTTGACTTCCAAATTTAACTTTTCCCTTTGTAACAAATCTTTAATATGAACGACTATTCATATAAATAATCTTTTTATAGTAATGAAAAATACCAAAATTGCCTCATTACTTTTTGTTTTGTCTGCAGGAAGTATGATGTTTGCCCAAGATGACTTGATCAACAAATTAAAGAACAATCAATCTCAAAATGCTAATTTTCAGTTCACAGCGTTAAAAGACGTAGGAGCTACTTCAGTAAAGAACCAGGGTTCATCAGGAACCTGCTGGAGCTACTCAGGAAATTCTTTCCTTGAATCCGAAATGCAGAGAATGGGTAAAAAACCTGTAGATCTTGCTGAAATTTTCACAGCAAGAAATTCTTATCATGATAAAGCTAAATTATATGTCCTCAACAGCGGTGCTATCAGCTGGGGAGATGGCGGTGAGCTGCATGATGTGGTAAATATGTACAAAAAATACGGTGCCGTACCTCAGGATGTTTATACAGGACTGAAATCCGGGCAGACCCTTAATAACTTTAAGGAAATGCAGGGGAAACTGAAACCTGTTTTAGACAGCCTTGTTCAGGCAGGATCAAAAGCACAGCTTACGGATAACTGGATGGATTCTGTAGATGCAATTCTGGATGAATATCTAGGAAAAGTTCCGGCTAACTTTACGTATGAAGGAAAAAATTACACTCCCAAAACATTCGCTAAGGAAGTTGTAGGAATCAACCCTGAAGATTATATCGAGATCTCTTCTTACAAAGATTATCCGTATTACCAGAAATTTGTAGTTCCGATTCCGGATAACTGGAGCCATGATTCTGACTGGAATGTTCCGATGAAAGATCTTACAGCTATTATTGACAATGCGGTGAACAAAGGATATTCTGTAGGATGGGCAACAGATGTTTCCGAACCTTATTTCTCTTACAAAAACGGGGTAGCTTATGTTCCGGACATGGATCTGAACCAGATCACTGCTGAAAACAAGCAAACATTGTTCACTGAGCCTAAAAAAGATAAAACCATTACGGAAGACATGCGCCAGAAAGCTCTTAACAACCTTTCTACAACGGATGACCACGGCATGCACATCGTAGGACTGGCAAAAGACCAGACTGGTAAAGAGTATTATATGGTAAAAAACTCCTGGGGTGTAACCAATGATTTCGAGGGTTATCTGTATGTAACAAGACCGTATGTAGAATATAAATCAACGGCCATCTTAGTTCATAAGAATGCAGTTCCAAAAAGTATCCGTAAGCAACTGAAGCCTACCAAGAACATTGGCTTATAAGAAATAATCACTGTTGCCGTCATTATGGTAATTTTAGATATTTAAATCTGTTAAAATCGCGCTCCAGAAATTCTGGAGCGCGGTTATTTTTTTAATATATGCAACATCTATTTAAATAATATTTCGCTAATCAGTGAAAATATTATATTTTTATTATCCAATAAATCATTACGATATGAAAGATCTAAAAAAATTAACTAAACCTGATCTAAAGAAAATCAATGGTGGAAATGCACCTGATTGCCCGACAGGAACAACAGCATGCTATATTCCCCCGAAAAACGGTTTTCCAGCCCACTGGAAATGTATTTCAGATACTATGGAATGTCTGGATTAACAATAATCAAAACCCGCTTTCAGAAATTCTGAAAGCGGGTTTCTTTAAATAAATAGGTGAAAAATTATAATATAAAAATAAAGAAAAATATTATTGGGCAATAGTGAATGGTCAATTTTGCTTCGCAAGTAAATGGAATGCTCAATTCACTTAATTTCAACGAAAATAAAAATTGACAGCGAAGCGAATTCACTATTCACCATTGACCTTTCCTTCTTAATACAGTTTCGCCATGCTTTCTGCTGAAAAGTCAAGAAGCTCGTCTGTATTACCGTTTTTTATTTTTTGAACCCACTGAGGATCTTGTAAAAGTGCACGTCCTACCGCAACAAGGTCAAATTCTTCATTGTCCAGTCTTCTGATCAATTCGGTCAGGTCGGTTTTTTCAGTTCCCTGTCCTGCGAAAGCACCCATGACATCTCCTTTCAAACCTACGGAACCTACCGTAATCGTCGGCTGACCTGTGATTTTCTTTGCCCAACCTGCAAAATTTAAATCTGAACCCTCAAATTCCGGTTCCCAGAAGCGACGTTGCGAGCAATGGAAAATATCTACTCCGGCTTCTTTTAATGGCAATAACCATTCTTCCATTTCTTCCGGATTAGCAGCCAACCTGCTGCTGTAGTCCTGCTGCTTCCATTGTGAAAGACGAAGAATAATAGTGAAATCCTCTCCTACTGCAGCTCTGATAGCTTTAATGATATCTACTGCGAAGCGGTTTCTTTCTTTGATTGTTTTTCCTCCATATTCATCTGTTCTCGTATTGGTCACCTCCCAAAAGAACTGATCAATAAGGTAGCCGTGTGCCCCATGAACCTCAACGACATCAAAACCTAAATCTTTTGCAGATTTTGCAGAGGCAGCAAACTGTGCAATGGTATCCTGAATATCCTCCAGAGTCATTGTTGAAGCTTTTTCCATAGGTGCCAGCGGATAATCTTCGGACATTCTTGTATCTCCTACATGCCAGATCTGCGGTCCCATTTTGCCGCCATTCTGATGAACGGCATCGATCACATTTTTCCAGCCCGCCAATGCTTCATTTCCATAAAAATCAGGGATATTCTGCATGTTTTTTGAGGATGGTCTGTTGATCACAGTTCCTTCAGAAAGAATCAATCCTACTTCTGAAGCTGCCCTTCTTGAATAGTAGTCTGCAATATTTTGGGTAGGAACTCCATTATCAGACTGAGCTCTGGTCATAGGAGCCATAACGAGTCTGTTTTTAAGTTCCAGATTTTTGTAAACAAATGGTTTAAATAATGATTCTGTGCTCATTTTTTAATTGGTATTTTATAATTGTTACACAAAGTAACTAATAATAGTTTGTTTTTGTATCTTTCATTGGGAAAATAGTGGTAACTTCGCAGTAACTTACATTAGTAACTTAAAAGTAACATATGGTAAAGAATGAACTGATGAAATACAGCTGTCCTCTGGGCAAGGCAATGTCTGCGCTGGGAAGCAAGTGGAAGCCAATTATTGTTTTGGTGATTAAAGACCGTAAATTACGTTTCGGAGAATTAGCTGTACGGATTAATGTCATCTCCAGAAAAGTTCTAACAGACCAGTTAAGAGAAATGGAAAGCGACGGACTGGTTATTCGTGAAGAGTTTAAAGAGCTGCCCCCGAGAGTTGAATATTCTTTGACAGAAAAAGGACTGGCATTGCTGCCGATTTTATATTTGCTGGAAGAATGGGAAGCGAAATTTACTACTGAAGATTTTAATTCTGAAAAAAGCTGCAGCTTATTGGATAAGGAAAACCGAAAGGAAGTCAGAGCCTAAATTGCAATATAATAAAGAGAAACCGCTTCCAGAAATTCTGAAAGCGGCTTAATTTTATTTAAAAATCCCAATTAAAATATCGCAGGATATTTCTGAGGGTTTGTTTCATTGAACATAGCATAGATTCTTTCCACCATATCATCTGAAGATGGCTTGCTGAAGTAATCTCCGTCACTTGCATAAGCAGGTCTGTGATCATTAGCTGCAATCGTCAACGGATCCGAATCTAAATACCTGAATGCTTTCTGCTTTTCAAGGATCTGCTGAAGAATAAATGCTGATGTACCGCCTTCCACATCTTCGTCGATCACGACCAATCTGTTGGTTCTTTTCACACTTTCAGCAATTTCATTTGTTAAATCGAAAGGAATTAAAGACTGAACATCGATAACTTCTGCAGAGATTCCCAATTTTTCCAATTGTTCTGCCGCATCCATTACAACTCTCCAGGTAGAACCGTAAGTTACCAGGGTAACATCTTTTCCTTCTTTGGTTACTTCAATTTTTCCTACAGGAACAGTGAATTCACCTAAGTTATCTGGCTGCTTTTCTTTTAATCTGTATCCGTTCAGACATTCAACAATGACAGCCGGATCATCGCTTTGAAGCATTGTATTGTAGAATCCTGCAGCTTTAGTCAGGTTTCTCGGCACAAGGACCAGGATTCCTTTAGAAAGGTTAAGGATTCCAGCCATTGGAGAGCCTGAATGCCACACACCTTCCAGCCTGTGTCCTCTTGTTCTGATAATTACAGGAGCTTTCTGACCGCCTTTTGTTCTGTATTGTACAGTCGCCAGGTCATCACTCATTCCCTGTAAACAGTAAAGGATATAATCTAAATATTGGATCTCAGCGATAGGTCTCAGACCTCTCATCGCCATACCGATACCCTGGCCAAGAATGGTCGCTTCACGGATTCCTGTATCTGCTACACGTACTTCGCCGTATTTTTCCTGCATTCCTTCTAATCCCTGGTTCACATCACCGATATTTCCGGCATCTTCACCAAATACCAAGGTTTCAGGATATTTTTCGAAAATTTTATCAAAATTATTTCTTACCACCACTCTTCCGTCTACTTCTTCAGAAGTTTCTGAAAAAACAGGTTTCACCTCCTTCACATTTTCAGCTTTCCACTGAGACTGTGAATATAAGTGGGAAGAATAGTTATCTTTTTCTACTTCAAAAACTTCATGGTACTTCTGCATCAATTGGGTTCTTTCCGCGGAAGTTGTTCCTCTAGTCGCCAGTAAAGCTTTTCTCGTCAGATGGAAAATATCTTTTTTAGCTTTGGAAACCAATTTATTGAACTGAGCAATATATCCTTCGATTTCAGCATTCTGACCTTTAAGGTTTTCAACTAACGGAAGAACAGACTGAGCTAAATCCGTAATGGTCTTCTGATAGTTCTCCCAGGCATTCTTCTGGCCTGCTTTTACTATTTTTTTAGCTTCTTCATCTATTGCATCCAATTCTTCTGCTGAAGCAATAATCTCTTCTTTTCCTTCGATTTCGATTGAATAATTCAGGATCCATTCTTTGAATTTCACCATACCGTCAAAATCCGCTTCCCAGGAAAGACGCTCTTCATTTTTATATCTTTCATGAGATCCTGAAGTTGAGTGCCCCTGAGGTTGGGTAACCTCAATAACATGCACCACGACCGGAATGCTTTCTGTTCTGGCAAAATGTTCGGCTCTGGCATAAGCATCCAATAATGAAGGATAATCCCATGCTTTTACCTGAATGATTTCGCAGCCCTGATTTTCTCCTTCTTTTCTCTGGAAGCCGCTTAGCATTTCAGCAATATCAGCTTTTGCTCTCTGATTTCTGGTTGGAACTGAAATTCCGTATCCGTCATCCCAGATAGAAACAATCATAGGAACCTGAAGTGCACAGGCAGCATTCAACGTTTCCCAGAAATGCCCTTCTGCTGTAGAAGCATCTCCAATTGTTCCGAAAGCAACTTCATTGCCTCCTTTTGAAAACTTCTCAGAACCGTCGAATTTTACACTTTTATACACTTTGGAAGCCTGAGCCAGTCCTAATAATCTAGGCATCTGTCCTGCTGTAGGGGAAATATCCGAAGAAATATTTTTCTGCGCCGTAAGATCTTTCCAGCTTCCGTCTTCATTTAAACTTCTTGTGGCAAAGTGCCCGTTCATCTGTCTTCCAGCTGATGCAGGCTCTCTTTCAACGCTTGTATCTGCGTACAACTGTGCGAAAAAACTTTCAACTGTTAAAGCATCTACTGCTAATGCAAAAGTCTGATCCCTGTAATATCCTGAACGGAAGTCGCCATTTCTGAAAACTTTCGCCATTGCCAGCTGAGGAAGTTCCTTACCATCCCCAAAAATTCCGAATTTAGCTTTTCCTGTAAGCACTTCTCTTCTTCCAAGATAAGACATCTCTCGTGATATCTTTCCTAACCTGTAATCCTCAAGTATCTGGTTTTTAAAGTCCTGGAAAGAAATTTGCTGTGTTTCAATATAGGTTGTCTGCATAGCTAGATATAAAAGTTTTTATTCTTCAAGTATGCCGCTAATATACAATTTTTAAATTAATTTTAATTTTCAATAATCTTTTTTAAAAATTTGATAATAAACGAATTGTGTTTTATATTGTAAAAAAATTGTAAATGATGGAAAAAAAGTCAACCCACATCCTGAATGCGTCCAGCAACCTTTTAGGTTTTTCGCTGATTATCATCACCTCGCTCAAAATCACTAAAATCAGTGGGAATACACATCTGGATGAGTTTGCCGGTATAGCATGCCTGTTATTTTCATGCAGCTGCTTTTTTTCGTTTATGGCTATCAGAACCAAAAACGAAAAGCGAGAAAATAAATATGAGACCATTGCGGATTATCTATTTTTAATCGCTTTATTTTGTATTGTTTTAGCAGTTCTTATTGTGACCGTAAAAATAATTGATTAAATCTATCATCTAAACATTTTGTTTTTCAAAATTTTATTTCTTTTGGGTATATAATTCACAGATTTGTTCTTACAGATAAAATGAGTAACGGGACTTTAGTATATAAATTAAATCAAATGCAGGAGATATAATTTACATATTTCGCAAATCTAAGACTATAAAATTATCAATTACCAATCATTATATCTATAATTACATAAAAACCGGTAAATATTATATAATTTTACGTTAAAATAAAAAAACAAAATGAAAAGAAAATTATTTTCGGCTCTTGGTGTTTTAGCAACATCATGCCTTATATATTCTCAAGTAGGAATAAATACCAGCAACCCGCAAACAAGTTTTCATCTAGACGGCGCTAAGGATAATGCAGTAACAGGTGCCCCTACCGCAGCGCAGCAGGCTAATGACTTTTCTGTTACTTCAGCTGCTAATGTAGGGATAGGAACAACCACTCCCAGTCAAAAGCTGGATGTAGCTTCTGGAAATGTGCGCATTCGTGATATTAATACTAATATAGGTATTGGCGGAACTGACAGAGTGGTAGTGGCTGATGCAACCGGGATATTAAAAACCGTAAATTTTAATGATTATTCCTTATTTCACGCACGTCTGGCTAATGACCAAAGCCATGTGAGCGGTAATATAACAACTCTTTTATTTGCCGCACCTCTTGCAACTTCCCCCTACTACAGCTATAATAATGTTACAGGAGTTTTAACTTTTAATCAGGCAGGAAATTATATTGTCACCTTACAGGCCAGTTTTGCTAATTTAGCTGCAGCGGGTACACAGCTGGTTTTAGGAATCCGTCCGGTCCCTGATGCCAATTATATAGCAAGGGGAAGCCATTATAATGCATCCATTACAGCTGGTACGATTGGAGAACTGATGAATTATACTACCCTGGTAGTAGTCCCAACAACCGGCTATCAAATTCGTTTTACCTCTGCGGCCAATGCCAACTGTACGATTTTAGCAACAGAAACAGGAAGTACAGGTAGTGGGAATGTGACCAATGTGACGGTTCAGAAAATATAGAATTCATTAACCAGAGTAAACAGCCTGAATATTCGTAGCGTTCAGGCTGTTATACAATATCAGTGATACAACTGGTCCATTTCCGGTTTAAGGCTATAAGGTTTGAAAATAAACATTCCCTTTCATTCACTACATTCCTGCCAACATTAAATATTCCTGATCGCTGCATATTATTAATTTATTAGAAATATTTTGCATATTCTGTAAAATTCAACTCCTAAAAAAGCTAAAATTTATCATATTGCTAATTATTTTTCCTGTAACGGTATAAAATTTGATAGTGAGATGGGATGTTAGATAATTTAACATACACAAGAAAAAAATTAAATCGATGCAAAAAAGAATTATTTCGCTTCTTGGCGTTTTTTTAACGTCGGGTATTATCTATGCACAAATAGGCATAAACACAAACAATCCACAAGCCAGTTTTCATGTTGACGCTGCAAAAGACAATCCGCAATCAGGTGTACCTTCTGCCACACAACAGGCTAATGATTTTGTTGTAACCAGCGTTGGAAATGTTGGGATTGGGACTACAAATCCAACAGACAAGCTAGATATAGCTTCAGGAAATGCACGAATCCGCAACATTAATTCTAATATTGGGGTCGGAGGTACAGACAGAGTTGTTGTTGCTGATGCAAACGGAGTTTTGAAAACTATCAATTTTAATTCATATTCTTTATTCCATGCCCGCCTTACAGCTAATCAAAGTTTGACGACTGCTACCATTACTACTTTAGTATTCTCTACACCGCTGGCCACTTCTCCTTATTACAGCTATAGCAACACAACTGGTGTTTTAACATTTAATCAGGCAGGGAATTATCTGGTGACCTTACAGGCAAGTTTCACTAATATGCCGGCCGGGACACAATTGCTGCTAGGGATAAGACCTGTTCCGGATGCGGATTATTTAGGAAGAGGGAGCCATTATAATGCTGTTGCTAACTCTGGGAGTGTTGGAGAATTAATGAATTACACTACATTACTGATTATACCGACAGCCGGTTATCAGGTTCGTTTTACGGCAGCTCCGAATCAAAATGCCACTGTTTTAGCTACTGAAACGGGAAGTACCGGAAGCGGTAACGTAACGAATGTTACCATCCAGAAAATATAAAATTTAATTAGAGAAAAACAGCCTGAACATTCAAAATGATCAGGCTGTTCTCTGATGATATGACATTTCACATCACTATACTTTTTGCGTGTATTTTACTGGTTCAATTATATAAAGCAGTTTTGGGAATTCTGTACTTGATGACCACCTGTTGGTTATTTTTTCGGTTACCAGGAAGTATTTTTTCGTTTTAATGTATTAAATTTATTAATGATTAGCGGAAACTTTTCTTCCATTTACCTATTGTATTTCTGCTAAGATTAAATTCTTCTGCTAACTGCGTATTATTTAATTTATTTGCTTTCTGATAGTCTAATATTTGCAGTACTGTAGGCTTATTATAAGAACGCAATTTTTGATTAAATTTAAATGTTTCAGCATTTGTATTATCAAAAATAATATTGTTCACCTTGATGATATCCAAACTAGACAATTCCTTCTTACCCAGTATACCCTGACATGCAGACCTTTTGTGAGGATATTTTTTTGAAATAATATCTTCGTAAATTAAATTATAATTGGGGGCTATATTATTCATATTGTATTAAAATTATTAATTCATTATTTAACCTGAATTCGGGATAAAAAGATTAAGTATAATAGGCTGGAAGTTGGAAGAGAGAGGCTGGAAGTTACTATTAGCCTTACAATCTCTGATGTTGTCGTAAAATTTGATGAAGCAGTCTTTAAAAAAATAATAAATTACGGGTTGTAAGTGGCTCTTTCAACCTCAACTCACTTTCCTCTCCCAGCTCCCGGCTTCCTTACTTATTAAAAACAGAAATGTCTTAACCCTAACTCATTTTATTAAAAACTTATTTCTGTTATTGCAGCTATGAAATGGGTTAATCTCATTCTGCTTTCTTTCTTATTTGCTGGTTTTTGTTATATTTTGCTATCCATTTATAAAGTGTGGTCTTAGGAATCCGGTATTCATCTATAATCTGTTTTTTTGTTTTTTCACGTGAACTGATGAGCTCTAAAATAAAACCAATGACTTCTGCTGTATAGATATTTTTTCTAAATCGGGGCAGCTGGGAAACATTTTTTTCAACTTCGCCTGTACTCCTTTTAGATGGAGGTGAGAATAATATCAGGTATTGGGTATAGAGTCTGAAGAAATCATATTCCAGCAATTTACTCCAACTCAACAAAATATTTGTTGGCAAATCTTTCTGCAGGAACATTTCTTCCACCTCTTCCACACTGCATTTCATGAAATTACAGATGCGGGAAGTTTCCATATCAAGCTCAATGGTTTTCTGTTTAATTAATGACCCTATATGAATGTTTTTTAAGCTATGACTCATATCAATAATTTTTTACTTTTAATTTCTTTAAATATTAACAACACCTGAGAGTTCGGGATAAGAAAATTAAGATTAATGTGCCGGAAGCTGGAAGAGTGAGGCTTGAAGTTACTATTGGGCTGATAGTTTCTTAAAATTGAATTAATGAGTCTTAAAAAAATTGATAAAACCGGAGTATCGTTATTTTTCACGACCTTAATAACTTCCCTCTTCCAGCTTCAGGCTTCCTTACCTTATTAAAATCCCGAACTCAGGTTAACAACACTAAACATTTACTTTATTATCTATTAAAGCAATTGTTAGTCAACAAGATCCATAGAATTTCAAAAAAGAAAATCAGCAGGGAAACTGATTTTCTTTAGATTGCCTCTGCATTATACCGTTCCTCATCATTTATTTGGTTTTTAGAATCTTTTGAACTATGGTACTGCAGTATACATTACCGATATGTATGCCCCCGGCAATTGGGTGTAGGTACCGCTATCATCCACTAATGTATATACTTTAAAAGTATCTCCTACATTTAGTTTTAATGTTGTGGTTGTAAAACTGTCTCCCTTTCCATCATTCCATCTGGCCCCTTGAGTCTGAATAAGTGAACCTCCTGCAGACAGTTGAAGTGCTACCCCTGTGTCTTTTGTAGCAAATTTCACGGCTGATTTTACAAGTGACAGTATCAATGCTGCATTAGCAGGATTTCCATTAATATTAACAGAAAAATTATTGCCGTAAGGAATCCCTGAAAATCTTGCCCAGATATCAAAGGTATATAAACCTGTTTTTTTAGCAGCAAAAGTTCCGTAATCAATTCTGTCAACATATTCATTATTAATATAGTCCGTTGCTTCAAACCATAGGGGACTTACAACATTACTTCCCGATTTCAGAGAGGTTCCTGTTCTTCTGGCATACAAAACGTTTGTGGGAATCTTAAGGTCAGATACATCCGATTTACCTAGCTTTTCCCATTTACCTGAAGCCTTATTAAAATAATAGAAACCAACCGAATCAACATTGGAAGCCTGCCCGGTAGCCGAACCGGTAGTGATATCATTAACATAAATAAGCGTGGAATGCTGAACCTGAAACATATTTAATGCTCTTTCCCTGTCTACCCTGGGAATCAGTAACCCATCAATATTCTTCGTTGCCCCCGAAGCATTTTTCGACTGAATATCCAGCGTAGCCTGGGGATCTGGTGTATTAATTCCCATTTGAGAATAAACTGCTGTGGAAGAAAACCACATCAATAATAAAAATAATTTGTTCATTACTTGGATTTTTTTATTTCCCTACAAAGGGACAAAATAGTCTTTACATCCTTACTATGAATTGCTACGTATTAGATACTTAAGCATCATAAAAAGATCGCAAAATACTGTCTTTCAATACAAAACAAAAGGACGGAATTATTGTTCTGAGTTTCCCATATTTTGAATCCAGAGATAAATATCAGTCCGTGCAGGAATATTCAGCTTTTTACGGATATTATATTTGCGGGTCTGAACGGTTCGGGGCGAGGTAAAGGTAAATTCGGCGATGTCCTTGGTAGAAAAATTAAGAAATAAAAATGCACAGAATTTAAGCTCAGTAGTTTTCAATCCGGGCGAAGTTAAAAGCAGTCTGCTTACAAACTCAGGGTAAACTTCCTGAAAACGGATAAAAAATTCAGGGTGATTTTCTTTAGCTAAAGAAACAACCTCTTCAAAGCAATTATTGATCTTTTTCTGCATTTCTTTTGCCTCCTGCTCTTTCTCCAGAAGACGTTGCTCTTTTTCCATAAGCTCGGTTTCTCTTGCTTTTTTATCATTCAGCACTACCTTATAAGCCAGGTATATGCAAAGAAGAATTATTAATATGGAAATACTGACCAGCAAACAGACCTTATTCGTCTGCTTTCTCTGCTCATCGTCCTTTTCATCAAGGATATCATGAATGACAAAATCCATAATCTTCGCATTTTCCCGGTCAAGGCTGTCATTTAGCTTTATATATTTATTCAGGTATTCTTTTTCCTTTTCAGGTCTGTTCATAGCAGCATAAACTTCCGCGAGAAGTTGATATAAGTCCCTTATATCCCCTGAAGGGTTTCTTTTTTTATCATATTGAATAGCTTCATTAATAAAAAGCAAAGCTTTCTCGTATTCTTTCTTTTCATAAGCAAGCTTTCCTGATGCATACCAAAGATATTCCTTATTAGAGTGCTGGCATTTTTCCAGTATCTGCGCTGCGCTATGAATATGTGCTTCTGCAGAATCTACTTTTTTCTGTTTTAAGAATAAGATGGCCAGGCTTAAATGAGCTGAACTGAAACTATAATGGTTAAAATCTTTATCAATTTTGCTCTGCTGTTCATACCCTGCAATACAAAGGCGATGGTAATACAGGCTGGAGTCAATATCTTTTTTTTTATCATACAGACTTCCAAGCTGCAGGTAAGAAATATTCAGGTATTCTAACCGGTCGGCTTTGTCTGTAATTTGATGAGAAAGCTTTATTTTTTCTAAAAACTCTTCCTTTGCTTTATCATAGAGTTTCATTTCTACATATATACTGGCAACGATGTTTTTGATATCTGCCTTCAAAGTATAATCATTTTCCGGAATATACTTCTCCCCTATTTTAGCATACTTTAAGCTTTCATTATACATATTAAGATATAATAAAGGATAGGCTATATAAATATTTCCCTCGGCTATCCCCTTGGAATATCTTTTTTGTTTTGCCAAGGCCAAAGCCTGGCGGGCGGTCTTTATGGCAGCAACCAGCTGGTCCTGGTAAGCCAGCTCCGCTGAAACATCCAGCAGGCTGTCTACTTTCTTCATTTCATATTTGGTCTGGCCGAAAACAAATACTGATAACACAAGAAAGAACAGATAAAAGGATAATTTCATTATGATAAAATATGAAGACTAATATAGCCGATTTATAAATGATCCAAAATATTGGACTGTTTGATTTTTATTTTATAAAACTCCTGCTCTATAGAAAAGCAGGAGAACACAAACCATGAAAATATTTCTAAAAATGAAATACTATCCACTATAATTAAAAAATTATTTTTCAAATAACTGAAAGGATACATCATCTACCCCTATATCCAGCAAATGATTGCTACCTGTTGTATATTGACCATCTCCTGTACCTGCATTTGCTGCAATGAGAGATTGTGTCGGTTTAATTTTAAGCTGCATTATATTATTTGTATTGAGAAGGGGAATCCCTGTAAGGCTTGCTGTGAACAGCTTGGTTAAATGTGCAGCTAAAGCTGCACCATTTATAATATTGAATTGAGAAGAAAAAGTTTTGATAACAGCTCCATTTAAAATGATTTCTATATCATAATTTACCCAATGGGATTTAACCGGTATAATATTATTATTAGATTTAAAAATAAAAGAATAATCCAATGACAGTAAAAAGTATTTATCCACATTTGCAGTTTTTTTATCAAAAGTAATGGTATACACAGGATTAAAAACAGTAGTGGTAGGTACATAACATCTACTTCCCGAGTCACAATTCCCTACAATCTGGTTATAATTATAGGATTGGTTAGAAGCATTTGCTGAACTAAACCCCTGCATCGCAGACAGTATATAAGTATTGAATGTCGGGATATCATTTACATTGGCCATCTTGAACCAGTTGGGAGAAGCTGGGGTACCATTATTGTAATACAACCCAATACCTCCGGTAATACCGGTACTGGTATTGTATACTACTAACCCATTGGCAGGTGATGCAATAGTAACAGCATCTGTAAGGTTCTGCAAGCCTACTCTGGGCAATAAGAAGCCTTTATTACCGGAACGGAGATCCAATACGGCAGAATTATCAGGAGAAGCTGTTCCCACTCCCACTCTTCCTTCAGGCGTTATCACAAAATCATTGGCCTGTTGCAAAGCATCAGGCATTCCTGTAGCCGGGTTGTCTTTTTTACCATCAACATGAAATATGCCTTGCGGGCTTTGCGTATTGATACCTACTTGAGAGAACATAAGCGAGGAGATACCTGCCGCACCTACTACCATTAATTGTTTCATTTTTTTCATTGTCTATATTGTTATTCATTCTATTTGCTGCAAAACTAAGAAAGGGACATCGCAGACCTGTTATAAGATAATACGTATTGGATACGTATTTAAGTAAAAAGAAATAACATACTAAAAAACAACACTTTAAAAGAATGGATCAAACAAATGCAGTAGAAATGAAGTGGAAGAATCGTGAGAAAATAAATCTCTACAATTGGAAAAGCAGAAGTTCCGGTTACTAATAATGACGTAAACGGTCAATAAGAAAACTAAGACAGAGAAAAGATAATAGAAAAGTTTTTTATCAGTATCAACATTATCGTGCGGTTACATAATCCGATATGCTATATAATGATCTTTTTTGCTATGTTTCCCGGAATTCTTTTTTATAACATTAGGATAATAGATTGGAAGCTACTATCGGAATAACAATTTCTGGCATTTAGTGTAAAATTTTATGGAGCAGCGCCTTTAAGGAACAACAAATAATTATTACCATATTGAACTGTTTTATTGTATATCCATAAAAACTTATGCTATCTATAGAAAGCAGGTAAAAGAAACAGAAGAGTGATTTTAATTTGGCATCAGAACTTTCGCTCGATCACATAATCCAGCATAAGATGTAATGATTTCTTAGGCTCAGAATCCGGAAATTCATTAAGAATATCTTTAGCCTTCTGTTGGAAATCTTTCATTACTTTTATGGCGTAATCCATGCCTCCGGAATTTTTGACAAAGTCTATAAGCTCCTTAACACGTTTCGGATCGTTATTGTAACGTTTGATGGTATTGAAGTAATATTTACGCTCTTTTTCACCGGCTATTTTTAAAGTATGGATTAAAGGAAGAGTCATTTTCTGCTCTTTAATATCAATTCCTACAGGTTTCCCGATGACATTGGAACTCAGGTAATCAAAAAGGTCATCCTTGATTTGGAAAGCCATCCCGGTATAGGTCCCGAAATTCATCATCTTTTTGGCCAGAGTTTCATCTGCATTATTGGAGAGAACACCAATTTCACAGCAAGCCGCAATCAGTGTCGCAGTTTTCTGGCGGATAATCTCATAATAAACATCTTCGGTAATATCCAGCTTTCTGGCTTTTTCAAGTTGCAAAAGCTCACCTTCGGACATTTCACGGATAGTTCTTGAAATAACACCTAAAAGATCATAATCCTTATGGTCTGTGGAAAGCAATACGGATTTTGACAAAAGATAATCTCCTACCAAAACCGCAATTTTATTTTTCCATAAAGCGTTGATTGAAAAGAAATTACGGCGCTTAAAGCTTTCATCCACCACATCATCATGTACAAGAGTTGCGGTGTGGATCAGCTCGATCATGGAGGCTCCGCGGTAGGTTTTTTCATTAACGTCACCTATCAACTTTGCGCAAAGGAATACGAACATAGGACGCATCTGTTTTCCTTTAGTAGTAACAATAAAACGGGTTACTTTATCCAATAAAGGCACTTTGCTCTGCATCGATTCATAAAACTTCTGCTCGAAAAGCTTCATTTCCTCATTGATCGGTCGTTTGATTTCTTCTACGATGTTTGCCAAAATCTGTGAATGAAAGGTAAATACTAATTAATTCTCACAAAGATAATTTTTTTCACGCAATTTCAGGACAAAATTAATCTCTGAGTTCTTCATTTGGAATAAAATAAAGTGAAGGCTGTGCACTTCCCAATCCAGACCTGAATTTTTCCCCTGAAATATAGATTCCTGATTCATTAACTGCAATGCCTTCAATCTGCCCTACTGCCAAAGCACTGCCCAGATAATAATGTTTGGGCTTTTCTTTAAAAAAAATGCCGGATTCCGTTTCCGTAAAAATATTAAGAAAGACTTCCGTTTTCTTGGTATAGCCTACCAGATAAAGCTTTCTGTCAAAATAAGCAGCATCGGTTACCACAAAGTTGGTTTTGTAAGATTCTGTTTTTTCTGCTTTCTGCGGTTCGGATATCCCAGGATCAATGATATAATGGGAAGTTGATTTTGATTTCCATTCTTTGGTAAACAGGTGCAGCTTTCCATGGAGATAGATCATCGCTTCCGCATCAAAATCATTGGCCGTATATTTTGGAATGAATTCTGTCTGTTCCGGATAATAAAACGATATTTTCGTAATGGAATCGTTCTTGGGTTCATTCATAAAAGGTAATTTATAAATTTCCAGATCTCTTCTGGTTCCCCCGTTATTTCCGATATCTCCAATATAAAAGTTCTTTCCGTCATTAGTCAAAGCCTCCCAGTCTTTGTTTTTAGCATTGATTGTGAATGTATTTCTGATATTGCCCGACGCTTCATCCAGTTCAAAAAGCTCCGGAGCATTACCGCTGTCATTGAATGTATACAGCTTACCGTTCAGAATACTCAGCCCTGATGTTTCCTGAATTTTATCCTCTAAATAACCGACTCTGTATTTCTTTATTTTCAAAAAGTCTGTCTGTTGCGAAAACGAAGATTGAAAAATGACAATAGCAGTAAAAAGAAGGAGTTTTTTCATAAGGCAAAGGTAAATGTTTGCGGATGATTGGGAAAGTTGAGATATATTTTGTTTAAGAACCACCCCGTCAAAAATTCTTTGAATTTTCGCCACCCCTCCAAAGGAGGGGAATTTGGGTCCTACGATTTCTACTTGTTGTAATAAAGACCTGTAGTTTTCAAAAACTTAAGTGTACTTCTCTACTATATGCATTAGTAACTTAAAATAAACTAACGTGTTAAAAAAATTGCGTTTTTGTGATTAAAATATAAATACATATCATAAATACATCATACTGATTCTGCTTTTTGTTTCTGTTTTTTAGCCTGTCTTTTTAAATAATCTTTCTGATATTGTCTTACTGTTTTTCCCGTACCATCATGTCTCCAACCTGGAGAGTTAAAAATATAATTGATGCGGTCGGAAAATTTCAGTCCCGGCTGTCTGATATCTTTCCAGATTTTTCTCCATTCATAAAGAAGAACAGTGTCTGGCTTATTGTCCGGCATTTTTGGATAAATTCCATATTTTACGGGTACATCCGGGTCTTCTTTTTCGAAAGTTCCGAATATTTTATCCCAGATGATGAGGCACATACCCATATTTCTGTCCAGATATTTGATGTTACAGGCATGATGTACCCTATGATGTGAAGGAGTTACCAGAATATATTCCAGTATTCCCAGCTTTTTTACCGTCTGTGTATGCACCCATGTTCCATACACCTGCCCTATGGCATAAACCACCATGATATGCCACGGATTAAAGCCTAAAAAAGCAAGCGGCGAAAAATAAAGATACCGGTAAAGCGGTTGCAATACGGGACTTCTGAATCCTGTTGTAAGGTTAAAATATTCTGAATTGTGATGGGTAATATGAACCGCCCAGAACGCTCTGGAGTGATGATCCACATAATGCAGCACATAATAGGCAAAATCTGTGATGGTAAAACAGATGAGCCAGTACCAAACGGTAAAATCCCAGGTAAAAAGCCTGTGATTGTAAAAGAAAAACATAACTCCCATGGCAAAAGCCTTCATGACCAGGTCCAGCCCGAAGTTCATTAAGGCAAGATATACGCTCGTGGCTACATCTTTTCCGTTGTACAGCTTTGCTTCAGAGACATGACTGTAAATCATTTCAGCCAAAATAACGGCAGCATGAAACGGAATAGCCCATGCGTAAACGTTCTCCAAACCGTCCTCGCCCATAAAGAAGTCCATAATAAACTTTTTACTTTATGTAAAGGTAGGATTTTAGGAAATTTTTAAGGAAATTTTTCGTTTTTTTAAGGAAATTTTAATCAGCTGTTTTATTGGCAAGCTGCCCACAGGCCGCATCAATGTCTCCACCACGGCTTTTTCTAATCATTACAGTGATTCCTGCGTTTTCCAACTGGCGTACATAATTTTCTTCTGCCTGCTTGTTGCATTGGTCATATTTTCCGTCCCCGATAGGGTTATACTGAATCAGATTCACTTTGGAAGGAACCTGTTTACAATATCTGATCAGCGCTTTGATATCTTCATCCCCATCATTAATACCTTTCCATACACAGTATTCAAAAGTAATGACAGAACCTGTTTTCTGATACCAATACTGAAGCGCCTCCATGATATCCGTCAACGGGAATTTATCCGAGAAAGGCATAATCTCGTTCCGTTTGGACTCAATAGCAGAGTGAAGCGAAAGTGCCAGTTTTACACGGAGCTCATCGTCTGCCAGCATTTTGATCATCTTTGGTATTCCGGATGTAGAAACGGTAATTCTTCTCGGTGACATGCCCAGACCTTCCGGCTGGGTAATTTTTCTGATGGCTTCCACTACATTTTTGTAATTCATCATCGGTTCTCCCATTCCCATAAAAACGATATTGGAAAGCGGTCTGTTGAAATACATTTTACTTTGGCTGTCAATCAGAGCCACCTGGTCTACGATCTCTGCTACTTCAAGATTTCTCATTCTTTTGAGCCTTGCCGTTGCGCAGAATTCGCAGTTTAATGAACATCCAACCTGGGAAGAAACGCAGGCTGTCGTTCTTGTTTCTGTAGGAATAAGAACAGATTCCACCAGCAGACCGTCGTGAAGTTTCACCCCGTTTTTGATGGTTCCGTCTGTACTTCTCTGAAGCTGATCTACAGACACAGGATTAATGGTATATTCTTCGGAAATTTTTTCGCGGAGAGATTTCGAAAGATTCGTCATTTCATCAATCGAATGGAGGTTTTTACTCCATAACCAGTCATAAACCTGCTTCGCACGAAACGGTTTTTCCCCTAAAGTCAAAAAATAGTCTTTAAGCTGGTCTAGTGATAAAACGCGGATATCTTTCAAAATAGTAGTGATTATAGATTTTAAATTATAAATTTTAGATTAAAATCCTTTACAGAAGTTGGGGACTCAATCTAAAATTTATAATCTATAATTTAAAATTAATTACAAAATAAGCATGGCGTCACCATAAGAATAGAATTTATACTTTTCTTTTACGGCTTCTTCATAAGCATGCATGATGAAATCTTTTCCGGCAAACGCAGCAATCATCATCAGTAATGTTGATTTCGGCGTGTGGAAGTTGGTGATCATTGAATTGGCTACTCCAAAATCGTGAGGCGGATAAATGAATTTATTCGTCCAACCATTGAATGCAGAAATCTTTTTGTTTGAAGAAACAGAAGTTTCCAATGCTCTCATCGTTGTAGTACCTACTGCACAGACTCTTCTGTGGGCATCTACCGCTTTATTGATGATGTCAGCATTTTTCTCATCAATAATGATTTCTTCAGACTCCATTTTGTGCTTAGAAAGATCTTCTACCTCGATCGGGTTGAAAGTTCCCAAGCCAACGTGAAGCGTTACTTCAGCAAAATCAATTCCTTTGATCTCCAGTTTCTTCATCAAATGCTTGGAGAAGTGAAGCCCTGCTGTAGGGGCAGCAACCGCTCCCTCAACTTTTGCATAGATCGTCTGGTATCTTTCTGCATCTTCCGGCTCTACGGCTCTTTTGATATATTTTGGAAGTGGAGTTTCACCTAATTCCTTCAGTTTTGTTCTGAATTCGTCATAAGAACCATCGAATAAGAATCTCAATGTTCTTCCTCTTGAAGTGGTATTATCGATCACCTCAGCTACCAAAGATTCATCTTCAGTAAAGAATAATTTGTTACCGATTCTGATTTTTCTTGCAGGATCTACAAGAACATCCCATACTCTGGTTTCTTTATCCAGCTCTCTTAAAAGGAAAACTTCAATTTTAGCGCCTGTTTTTTCCTTATTTCCATAAAGACGTGCAGGGAAAACTTTAGTATTATTGAAAATGAATAGATCTTTCTCTTCGAAATAATCCACAACATCTTTAAACAGCTTATGCTCAATGGTCTGTGTTTTTCTGTTAAGAACCATTAGTTTGGCTTCGTCTCTGTGTTCAGATGGGTGTTCTGCTAATAATTCCGCAGGAAGATCAAAATTAAAATCTGATGTTTTCATTTTTTTAAATTACGGTTTAAAAATTATTCAAATTACAAGTGTAATTTCGGAGTGCAAATATACAACATTCAATACCCCTTTGTCAAGTATTATTTAAATCAAATTGAAAACCGGGATTCTACGGTAATCTATGAGCGAAAAAAAGATTATTTTTGGAAATATTAAAAAAATTTACACTATGAGCAAATATTCATTGGAAGCTTTCGTCAACGAAACTAAAGAAAATCCACAACAGAGAGATTATTTTGAGCTGGAAACTCCCCATATGCTGGAAATCAACCTCAACAATCAGGCAGTTTGGACTAAAAGAGGAAGTATGGTAGGCTATGTAGGAGGCATGAATTTCGAAAGACAGGGAATGCTGGCAGGAGGTATCGGGAATCTTTTAAAGAAAGCGATCAGCGGCGAAGGAAGCAAGCTGATGAAAGCTGAAGGAAACGGTAAACTGTATGTGGCAGATGCCGGAAAGAAAGTACGTATCCTGTATCTGAACAATGAATCGGTTTGTGTAAACGGAAATGATGTTCTTGCCCACGAACAGACTGTAAAAAGTGATATCACCATGCTAAAAAGCGTTGCAGGAATGATGGCTGGCGGCCTTTTCCAGGTAAAACTTTCCGGAACCGGGCATATTGCCATAACGACGCACGGCGAACCATTGACTCTTATGGTAACTCCGGACAACCCCGTTTTTACGGATCCTAATGCTACAGTGGCATGGTCAGGAAACTTAAGTCCTGATCTGAAAACCAATGTTTCTTTCAAAAGCCTTATCGGAAGAGGAAGCGGGGAAGAATTCCAGATGAAGTTTTCAGGAAACGGATGGGTACTGATCCAGCCGTACGAAGAAGTATATTTCACAGAAAAATAATATTAAAAATTGATGATTATAAACGGCTGTTCCTCATAACTGGACAGCCGTTTTTATGTTCAAACTGGGTCTCAGATTCCCGGATCTACAGCCCAAAACCCGGATCTAATACGCCTATTCCACAACTTTTTAATATATTTAAGAAAAAATTTTAATGGACACCACCTCTTCACGCAGAAACTTTATTAAAACTGCTGCCCTGGCAAGCTTTGGGGCGTTGGTTTTACCTAATTCTTTATTTGCCTATTCCAATGATTTCAAATCAGATAAAAAAATCCGTGTAGGTTTTATCGGTGTAGGGCTCCGCGGGCAGGAACATGTAAAGCTGCTGGCAAAACGCAGTGACGTAGAAATTGTAGCTTTTGCAGATCCGGATCAACGAATGCTTCTGGCTTCTCAGAAAATACTGAAAGACAATAATAAATCGGCGGCTCAGGAATTTTCAAACGGTGATTATGACTATCGGAATCTTTTAAAATTAAAAACCATAGATGCTGTCGTTATTGCCACTCCATGGGAATGGCATCTTCCACAGGGAACGGAAGCCATGAGAGCAAAAAAGATCGTAGGAATGGAGGTTTCCGGAGCAATAAAGCTTCAGGACTGCTGGGAGTTTGTAAAGGTATATGAAGAAACAAAAGTTCCTATTTTCATGATGGAAAATGTTTGTTACCGCAGGGATGTCATGGCTGTTTTGAATATGGTCCGTAAAGGGATGTTCGGCGAGCTGGTTCACGGAAGAGGCGGTTATCAGCACGATCTGAGAGGGGTTCTTTTTAATGACGGCGTTACGCCCTACAATTCGGGTGCTGAATTCGGGGAGAAAGGTTTCAGCGAGGCTCACTGGAGAACGGAACATTATGTAAAACGCAATGGAGAGCTTTACCCAACACATGGATTGGGGCCTGTAGCAGTGATGATGGACATCAACCGTGGCAACCGCCTGACGAGGCTTTCATCATTCTCTTCAAAATCTGTCGGGCTGCACAAATATATCGTGGAGCATCCTAAAGGCGGCGAAAATCATCCGAATGCCAAAGCAAAATTCAACCAGGGAGATATTGTCACCACACAGATTGCCTGTGCCAATGGCGAGACGATTCTTTTGACCCATGATACGAGCTTACAGAGACCTTATGATCTTGGATTCCGGGTACAGGGAACGGAAGGCTTGTGGCAGGATTTCGGCTGGGGAGATTTCAACCAGGGACATATTTATTTTGAAAAAACGATGAATCACAGCCACCGGTGGGAAAATACAGAAAAATGGATGAAAGAGTTTGACCACCCGATCTGGAAAAAATTTGAAGATACAGCGGCAGGCGCAGGCCATGGCGGAATGGATTTCTTTGTAATGAACACCTTTATCGAATGTATCAAACGAAATATTGAATTCCCAATGGATGTGTATGACCTTGCTTTATGGTATTCTATCACTCCGCTGAGCGAAGAATCTATTGCTAAAGGAGGCCAGGCTGTTGATATTCCGGATTTCACCAACGGAAAATGGAAAACCCGTAAACCTGTATTTGGAATGACCGATGAATTCTAAAAAAACACTGCTCATATTAGCCGGAGGCCTGGGAAGCCGCTACAAAGGCCTGAAACAGATAGACGGAATATTGGATAACGGCTCACCTATCCTGGAGTATTCCATATATGATGCATTGGAAGCCGGTTTCAGTAAAGTTGTTATTATTGTGAACAGGCTAATCCCTCAAAGCTATATTGACAGATTAAATACCATATCCGGCAAAGCAGGCTTTGAACTTCACTGGGTGTATCAGGAAAATGAAAGCTTTTTAGCTCAGGATTTTGATATTTCACAGCGGCAAAAGCCTTGGGGAACTGGACATGCCGTACTTTGTGCAAAAGGTAAAGTACCGGAACCTTTTGTTATGATCAATGCAGATGATTTTTATGGAAAAGAAGCGTATCAGCTGGCCGCTGAAGAAATTGATGCCCGTATTTCAGGATCGCGGTTCGGAATGGCTGCCTATCCGGTAGAATCTACTTTAAGCGGAAACGGAAATGTAGCCCGGGGAATATGTACTTTAGACGCTGACAGTTATCTCGTAAAAATAGAGGAACAGACTTCTATCCGGAAAAAAGGAAACCTTATCATATATACAGAAAAAGCAAAGGATATAGAAATAGCTCCAGAAACGTTGGTATCTATGAATTTTTTCATTTTTCATCCGGAGATTTTTGATGCTCTTGAAATGTATTTTAATGATTTCATAAAGTCAGATCCGGAGCCTACGCAGGAGTTTTACATTCCTTCTGCCGTGCAAAAAATGATTGATGAGAAAAAGGCAAAGGTATCGGTAAAAGTTTCTCCCTCGCAATGGATGGGTGTAACCTATGCAGATGATAAAAGCAGTATTAAAGATTTTCTGGCATCAGAGATCAAAAACAACAGATATCCTGAAGATTTATGGAATTAAAACAAATCGTGACCGGGTTTACCGGAACTGAAAACTGTACGGTCACTCCTATTACCAACGGACTGATCAATACAACCTATTTAGTGGAAAACCATGATTCTGAGGAAAAATTCATCCTTCAGAAGATCAATACTCAGATTTTTCCGTTCCCTGAGATTATTAGCCAGAATCATCTTTTGATCAATGGGATGCTGGAAAACGAAAACTATCCGCTGCAGCTGGTAAAACCGAAAAGAGCTTTATCTGGTGATTTTATTATGAAAGATGAAGAGGGAGAATCATGGAGAATGCTGAGCTTTATTGAAAATACGAGAACTTTGTTTAAGATTCCCGATATTAAAACCGCTTATGAATCGGCAAAGGCTGTAGGGTGTTTTTTAAGTATGGTCAATCCCGAACATCTTCCGGATATTCAGCCTCCGATTCCTGATTTTATTAATTTTGAAAAAAGAATCCTGGATTACCAGGCCTCTTTACAATATGCAAATGAAGATCTGCTGAAAGACGCTGAGCCGGAAATCAAGACAATGAACGAGCTTCTTTTTCTTCCGCAAAAATGGATTGAAATGGAAAAAAACGGTCTGTTGCCCAAAAGGATTGTACACGGAGATCCTAATGTAAGGAATATTCTTTTTGACGAAAATTCAAAACCCTTGGCTGTTATTGACCTGGATACGGTAACGGTTTCCACAATCCTGTATGATTTCGGCGACATGGCGAGGTCTTATACCAATACTTTGGATGAGGATGATGGAAGAGCCGAAAATAATTTTAACCCTCAAATTTACAGAACTGTAAGAGACGGATTTCTGTTGTATTTGAAAGATAAACTGACTTTTGAAGAGCTTGAAAACCTTGATTATGCTGCGCAAACCGTTGTTTATATTCAGGCAATCCGTTTTCTGACTGATTATCTGAATGGAAGTACTTATTATTCAACACAATATGCTGCACACAACCTGGACAGGACAAGAAATCAGCTGGAGCTGCTAAAAGGGCTGAGAAAATATTTGAAAGATGATTAATCTGCGAGAACAAAATTTATTTCAAGAAATCTAAAATCTTCTTCCATTCTTCCAATTTTACATCAAAAGATACGGTATGAAGAGGGCTTGTGGAAGGAAGCTGAAAAATGGGTAATCTAAAGTTTTTACCTAAAAGCTTCTGCAGATTTTTGTACGATTTGCCTCCGTTGCAAAAGATAGCTTTGATATGGGGATGTTCCTCTAAAAGTTCAGCAATTTGGTTGGCTTCCTCATTTTTGATCTCAGAATCCAGGCTTCCTTTTCTTTCACAGGAGTCAATGACATCCCAGACTGCTATATGATTTTTCTTTAAAATATTCAGCCGTTCAGTATAATCTTCAGTAAACTTTTCATTGAACAGTTCAAAAATAATGGTCCAGAATTTATTTTGCGGATGCGCATAATACTGTTGTTTCTCTAAAGATCTGACTCCGGGAATTGAGCCCAGAATTAAAATTTCAGACTGATGATCAATTATTGGCGGAAATGAGGAAATTCTGTTTTGCATACTCAAATATATAAAATTTGGCTAAAGCCTCTCAAATCTGAAAACAAAAAGCGGGCTAAAGCCCGCTCCTATTGATATTTTAAGGAATAATTTAATCTATTTTCATTATTCACTTTTAATTTTTAATTATAAAGTTTCCTTCAGCCAGTCGAAGAATTCTCTCTGCCATACCAATCCGTTTTGCGGATGAAGTACCCAGTGGTTTTCGTTCGGGAAGTAGACTAATTTAGATTTCAATCCTCTTAATTTAGCTGCCTGAAAAGCTTCCTGCCCCTGCTCGTAAGGTACACGGAAATCGATTCCTCCCTGAACAATCATGATTGGCTTGTTCCATTTTTCAACAAAATTGCTTGGATTGAATTCCGTATAGGCTTTTGGAAGCGGCTTTTCCCATGGAGAGCCAAGGTCCCAGTTGGCAAACCAAAGCTCTTCGGTAGTAAGGTACCAGGATTTCATATCAAATAATCCATCATGGGCGATGAACGTTTTGAATCTGTTTTCGTGGATTCCGGCTAACATAAATACGCTGTATCCTCCATAGCTTGCTCCTACTGCTGCTACTCTTTCGCCGTCTACATAAGGTAATGTTTTTGCGAAGTCTGTTGCTGCCAGATAATCTCTCATCGGCTGTCCGCCCCAGTCTTTAGAGATTTCTTCGTTCCATTTTGTTCCCCAACCCGGCATTCCTCTTCTGTTTGGAGCCACTACGATGTATCCGTTGGCTGCCATCAGAGAGAAGTTCCATCTTGTACTGAAGAATTGCGTCAGTGCAGATTGCGGACCTCCCTGGCAATATACCAGTGTAGGGTATTTTTTATTCGGATCAAAGTTGGGTGGGTAGTGGAACCATACGCCCATTTCTTTTCCATCCGTTGTTTTAACCATTTTCAGCTCAGATTTCCCCTGTGCCAGTTTAGCATAAGCTTCTTTATTGGCTTCGGTCACCTGCTTCATTTCCCCGTTTTTCACGTTGACAGAAAATAATTCTGTTGCATGGTTAACGTCTGTTCTTCCTACCAGAAGTGAAGTTTTATTGTCGGTAAAGATTTCGTTAACGTCAAAATCCCCTTTTGTTATCTGCTGTACTTTTGCTGCTTTAGGGTCTAAAGAGAAAAGCTGTTTTGTACCTCTGAATGCTGCTGTAAAATAGATGGTTTTTGAATCACCGCTCCAGAATACATCTCCGGAAACACTTTCATCCCATCCCGCAGTAAGATTGGTTGTTTTTCCGGACTTCCAGTCCATGATTTTTACATCATTTTTATCCGCTTCATACCCATCTCTGGCCATGCTTTGCCAAACCAGTGATTTTCCGTCCGGACTGAACTTTGGGTTTACATCGTATCCTTTATTGGATTCTGTAATATTCTTTGTAGTTCCTGAAGCCAGATCGTACACAAAGATATCTGTGTTGGTGCTTGTAGAATATTCTTTTCCGCTTTTAGGTTTTGTAACATATAAAAGCTGTGAAGAATCCGGGCTCCAGATAAAATCTTCCGCTCCTCCGAAAGGTCTTTGGGGAGAATCCCAGGTTTTACCTTCCAGAAGATCTTTTGCAGATTCTGCCTTGTCTGTGGCATTCACTACAAATACGTGGTTGTACTTCCCTTCATTGAAATAATCCCAGTGCCTGTGATTCAGATCTGTATATACCTGGGCTGTCGTTTTAGGGGTATCGCTGTATTTGTCTTTCCCCATCAGCTTTTCTACCAGAACCTGTTTGCTGAACGCAATTTTTTTACCGTCCGGAGAGATCACAATATTGTCCACTTCGCCGATGGTGTAAAATTCTGACCAGGTTTTCCCGTTATCTTTTGAAAGGAAAATCTTATCTCCTTCCTGAGCATAAATCCCGTTTTTATCCCACTGAATAAGGGCTTTTTTACCGAAGTCTATTTTGGAAGACTGGTTATTAAGAACATTGAGAAAGTAATTCTCACTTTTTGTTTTTTCTGTTTTCAGATCTACCTGTCCCACTTTATAAATCAGTGAAGACTGATCCGGTGAAACGGCCTGTACTCCTACCTTTTTCAAAGTCCAGAGAATTTCAGGCGTCATTAACTGTTGTGCATTCATTAAGAGCGGAGCTGCCAGGGCCAGCAGACTGTACTTAAATTTCATATGTTGATATTCATTTTTTAACGGAACTATAGAATCTTACTGATTTCATCCGTTTGTTTTATTTAATTCAAAGATGACCAAAGTTAATACTTAAAATCCCAATGGACGAAAGAATTAACAAGAAAATTCCATTTCACAATTGAGGTGTGCTTTACAGGAAAACACCTATTTTTTAAAGATGGGTATTTTCCCTCTTCTTTCACTGACCTGAAATCCTGAATTTTACCTGAGTGAAATCAACAGAATCGTGATTTTATGACAGCATAAACAGCAGTTCATAATTGACTCGGTTTTTATTAATTAACCATTTAAAATTTACATCATGAGTACATTAGAAACAGGCGATTTTAAAGCAACCCAAGTAGATGCAGGAGCAGCTAATCTTTGGCACATTCACAAAGACCATTTGAAATATGGCTCGATTCAGGCAACAAGAGTCGATTTTAAAGGTAGAACTCTGGAGAAAATCATGGCTAAAATTGCCGAAAATGCTCCTACGAATGCTCCTTATATCCAGACCCCTGCACAGGTTCAGACTTACGAAGAATGTATAGATTGGATTAATGATCATTATTCTTAAAAACAGATCGGCTGTCTCAATGAGACAGCCGATCTTGTTTTGCTATATTTTTTATTATTAATCCCCGTCTGAAAACATGGAATTGGCCAGTGAAGTTACAAAGGACAGCAGCACACTGAAAATAAGTGCCCACCAGAAGCCGTCTACGACCATACTGTCTATAAAATAATCTGCGATCAAAATAATCAATGCATTGATTACTAAAGCAAACAGTCCTAATGTAATGATTGTAAGCGGAAGCCCTAAAAGTCCTAAAATAGGTTTTACAAAAATATTTAATACCCCCAGTACGATGGCAAAAATGATGGCCGAAGAAAATCCTTCGAAATGTACCCCCGGAAGCACCTTGGTCAAAAGGTATGCAACGATTGCTGTAATGAACAGCCTGATAATTAAGTTCATATTATTATTTTTTAATGTTATGGTATTTACGTTGCAAATCCTGTTCCATTCACGCCTAAAAAAAGCCGGTAATTCCTGTATTTACAGAATATTTTGATGGCTGCATTTCTATTTATTTGATCCTCATCATGGTTACCAATGAAGTCGCCACATGACTTTCCGAACCGGTACTTTCATCAAGGACGTAAATTTCAGTCCTCACCACGATAATCTTTGCTCCACCTTTTACAACATAGGACCTCGATATGAGGGCATCTCCCAATGCAGGGCGAAGATAGTTCACCTTCAGTTCAACAGTCACTACATAACAGTCATCTTTATAGTGGCTTACCGAAGCATATCCTGAAGAAACATCCACCAGGGAGGCAATCATAGCACCATTGAACATTCCGGCTTTACGGGTCATCATTTCCATTTTGGGAATTTTGATGGAGACGAAATCGGTGTCTACTTCCAGCAGTTCAGCATTGTAAAATTTCAGGGTTTCTGAGCGGCCGAAGCTGTCTGTCATGAGTTTCTTTTTTTCCGGAGTCATGAATATATATTTTAATCTGAATGGAATACAAAGTACACAAATGTTTTTCAGAAATGCCAGAAAATTTGGAATAAGTTTACTTCTGATGCTGGAACTTCAAAATTCGACAGGTTTTTAGTCACAAAAGTTTTTTGAACACTTAAGTAATTTTTTTTAGTTAAATATATTGCTCATAAGAGTACACTTAAGTTTCTATGAAAGTCTTTGATTTTCACGACACCTGTTGTTAATTGGACAATTATTCCCATCCTCTGGAGGGGTGGCGAAAATTCACAGAATTTTTGACGGGGTGGTTTCCAAAAAACAAAAAATAGTAGCTTTGCACAAACAGCCATCCATATGACTACAACCAGGACTTTCCTATTTTTAAGCCTCCTTCTAAGCTGTATTTCACAGGCACAGACGCTGCATCTGTACGGAGGTTCCAACCAGGATCAATATTTGGGCTGCTTGAATTGTGATACTTTTGATAAAAATTCGATCTGGAATCCATACAGTGATTATGGAAATGTACTCAGTTCAAAATCTATTTGGAACGGTTATGGAAACTATGGAAGTTCATACAGCACCTATTCTCCGTGGAGCAGCTATGCTTCTTATCCACCAGCAATTGTTGATCAGGATGGTAACTTTTTCGGTTATCTGACTTTAAACACTTACAAATCGGAAAAGTCCGAGCTTGAGCTGGCGCAAATCTTGTGTACATACCATGATGCTATCAGGAAAGACCTCAGTGGCTGGTATGATAAACTATTCCGTTAAACCTTAAGAAAGCTGCACCTGAAAATCTTCTCCAAGTGCTAAAATTCCTTCTGTTAAGGCTTCAGAGTGTGCAGTGAATCCTTTCAGTTTTGAAGTTTTCCCTTTTAAAACCAAGTCCAAGAGTTGTTTGTCCGAAAGCTTTTTGCCGAAAATATCAAAAGTAATTTTGAACCCGCAGTTTTTGAAATCTGAGCATCCTACAGCTGCTTTTCCTTTGATCAGATGATGTTCTTTACATTTCGGGCATTGGGTTTCTTCCCAGGACTGAAGTTCTTTTTTTACGGCAGGCTCGCGTTTTTTCTTTTCTTTGACTTCCTCTTTTTCTTCGTATAATGTAATGACTTTTCCTTTTCCATACACGACCTTTTCGGTCAGTTCCGTTACCATCTGAATCAGTTCTTCCTTAAACTGGTTGGCTTCATACTCTCCTTTTTCAATCTTACGGAGTTTTGACTCCCATTCTCCGGTTAATTCGGGGCTTTTCAACAGTTCGTCCTCAATGGTATCGATCAGCTGAATTCCGGTTTGAGTGGCGATCAGATTTTTCCTTTTCTTCTCAATATATTTCCTTTTAAAAAGGGTTTCAATGATATTGGCACGGGTAGAAGGTCTTCCGATCCCGTTATTTTTGAGGAGTTCGCGCAGCTCTTCATCTTCTACCTGTTTTCCGGCGGTTTCCATCGCTCTCAGCAAAGTTGCTTCAGTGTATGGTTTGGGTGGTGTGGTTTTCCCCTGATGGATCATCGGGTCGTGCGGACCGGTTTCTCCAACGGTAAATTCAGGAATGGTTTGTTCTTCTTCCTTTTCTTTTTCCTTATCTGTAGATTCTTCTTTGGGCTCTTTTGCATACACCGCTCTCCATCCCGGCTCCAGAACCTGCCTCCCACTTGTTTTGAAAGGAATAGTGCCTACTTTGCCTTCTACCAGGGTATTTGAAATTTTACATTCAGGATAAAAAACAGAGATAAAACGTTTTGCAATCAGGTCATACACTAACTTCTCTTCTCTGCTCAGGTTTTGAGAAGGCGGAACCTCTGTAGGGATAATCGCATGGTGATCGGTCACTTTCGCATCATCAAAAACTGCTTTTGACTTAGGAATCGGCGCTTCCAGCAATGGGGAAACCAGATCCTGATAAAAATGCATTTTCCGGAGAATGCCTTCTATTTTCGGATACAGACTCTCGGATAGATATGTGGTATCCACACGCGGATAAGTCACATGCTTTTTTTCGTACAGACTCTGTATGTAATTTAAGGTATTTTCTGCGGAGTAGCCATATTTTTTGTTGGCTTCTACCTGAAGTCCCGTCAGATCGAAAAGTCTTGGATTTTTTTCTTTTCCTTCTTTAATTTCAAAAGAGACAATTTCAAAAGGGTTCAGTTTAAGATATTCAAGTCCTTTTTCGGCACGGTCTAATGTTTTTAACCTGTCGATTGCTGCATTGAAAATTACGTCACGGTACTTGGTTTTGAGTTCCCAATATTCTTCGGTATTGAATGCATCGATTTCCTTCTGACGCTGAACCAACATAGCCAAAGTAGGCGTCTGCACTCTCCCGATGGAAAGAACTGCTTTATTACCGCCAAACTTCTTGGTAAATAACCTCGTTGCATTGATTCCCAACAGCCAGTCACCAATCGCTCTTGCATTTCCTGCCAGATACAGATTATTATACTCTTCAGCCGGTTTCAGGTTGTCAAAACCTTCTTTAATGGCTTCTTCAGTAAGAGATGAGATCCATAAACGCTGAATGGGTTTGTTGCATTTTGCTTTCTGTAAAACCCATCGCTGGATCAATTCTCCTTCCTGCCCGGCATCACCACAGTTAATGACTTCCTCACATTCTTCCACTAATCGTTCAATGACCTTGAACTGGTTTTCTACACCTTTGTTTGGAATTAATTTGATTCCGAAACTGGCTGGAATTATGGGTAATAAAAACAAATTCCAGGATTTGTACTGAGGACCATAATCGTGAGGTTCCTTTAAGGTACAAAGGTGCCCGAATGTCCATGTCACACAGTATCCGTTACCTTCCATATAGCCCTGTTTAGGCGTGGTAGCACCTAATACTTTGGCGATATCTCTGGCAACACTGGGCTTTTCGGCAATACAAAGTTTCATGAATTTCGGGATTATTGAAGGGGGACAAAAGTCGGGATTTTTTTTGGATTTTGCTAATTTAGCCAGGAGTTAAAATCGGCTATTGAGAAATAGTACCATGCAGAATTATAAGGTATCAGTATTTATCATTATGCTGATTATTGGATGATGGTAATAAATAAATTAGTCTTCAACAGTAAATATTAACAAAACTTAAAACAAATTAATCCACTGAAAAACAATCGATTAAAAATTAATAAAACAAAAATCATTAAAAAAGTCTATAGTTTTAGTGGACTAATAAAAATATATGTTCTATATTTGCACCCGTATTCAGGAAAAGAAAAATAAAATGATACAAGGATTTAAACATCAGCCAATGAAGAAACAGACCATCAAAACTATGATGATGTGCAACTGTATGCTTATGCATCAGAAATCCCGTGGCTGACCTTATTTTATATTACATATTTCTAAAGGCCTTACCACGTTGTAGGGCCTTTTTATTTTAATACACATCACAAAAACATAAAGAATGAGCACTTCTAAAAACAGCTGGCTGGTGCCGGTAGCATTTATCAATATTTACGTAATCTGGGGAATTACATTCCTTGCCATTTCATTTGGTCTGAAGGGGTTTCCTCCTTTTATTCTTTCCGGATTCCGTTTCCTGGCGGCCGGACTTCTGATGATCGGCTGGCTGCTTACTAAGGGTGAAAAAGCCAATTCTCTGATCAACTGGAAAAAGAATGCCATCACAGGAATACTTATTCTTACCGGCGGAACAGGACTTGTTGCTTGGGGCGAGCAGTATGTATCGGCTTCTGAAGCGGCTATCGCCATTGCAACGGGACCTTTCTGGTTCATTGCTATTGATAAGAAGAACTGGAAGTATTATTTTTCAGATAAATTTATCCCGATTGGACTGGTCATCGGATTTGCAGGCTTAATCTTATTCCTGAACGGAAGTGTTTCCAGCGCACATCATACAGCGGTGGACGGAAATCTGCGAATCACAGCATTCATTGTACTGGCGTTAAGCTCAGTGGCCTGGGTGCTGGGATCTTTATATTCGAAGAAAAATCCGGCTTCACAGTCTACATTTATGAATATAGCACAACAGCTTATCACAGCAGGCGTTGTCGCTTTTATTATTGCCGCATTCAGAAAAGAATGGCACGGTTTTTCATTCTCCAATGTTCCGATATCGGCATGGGCGGGTGTTCTGTTCCTGGTCTTCTTCGGATCTGTAGTCGCTTATTTATCTTATATATGGCTGCTTTCTGTAAAACCTGCAGCTTTGGTAAGCACGCATACTTATATCAACCCTATTGTTACAGTACTGGCAGGCTGGATTGTAGCCGGCCAAACCATTAATGGAAGCCAGCTGTACGGATTGTCCGTGATATTACTCGGAGTTTTGCTCACCAATGTTACCAAGTATTTCAGACTTTCAAAAAGGTCAAAAGTGAAGATAAGAAGGCTGAAACGGTTTTTCAATAAGACCACGCAACCGTATCAGCCTATTTAAAAATTAAATCAGACATTAAAAATGATAGAAATCAAAAACATTTCAAAAACATTTCACCAGAAAAAGCAGTCATTCAAGGCATTGGATCAGGTAAGCCTTAGTGTTGAAAAAGGAGATATTGTTGGCATCATCGGGTTTTCCGGAGCCGGAAAAAGCACTTTGATCCGTACCGTGAATCTCCTGGAAAGACCTGATGAAGGGCAGATCATTATCAACGGAAGAGATTTTACCAAATTAAGCTCAAAGCAGCTTGCAGGTGAAAGGAAAAAAATCGGGATGATTTTCCAGCATTTTAACCTGCTTTCATCCAGAACTGTTTTTGATAATGTCGCACTTTCGCTGGAATTGGATCACGTCAGCAAGGATGAGATCAACAGAAAAGTCAATGAGCTGCTGAAGATTGTAGGATTGGAAGACAAAGCCAATGATTATCCCAAAAGCCTTTCGGGCGGGCAGAAACAGAGAGTAGCCATTGCAAGGGCATTGGCAAATGATCCTTATCTCCTTCTGTGTGACGAAGCCACCAGCGCATTGGATCCGGCAACTACACAATCCATCCTGCAGCTTTTAAGGGATATCAATCAGAGGCTTGGCATTACGATTCTGCTGATCACCCACGAAATGGAGGTCATCAAGGCAGTCTGCAACCATGTAGCTGTCATCGACAAAGGAAAATTATTAGCAAAAGGAACATTAAGCGAGATCATCTCGGATAAAAAAAATCCGGTGATCCGACAATTTATAAATTCAGACATCATGACGATTCCTCAGGAACTCAATAAAAAACTGCAGAAAGAGCCGCAAGACGGTTTATTTCCGCTGATTGAAATAGAACTCAATGAAAACATCAGCGTTGAAAAACTGCTTTCAACGCTTTACGATCAATACAAAATTCCTTACAAGCTTCTGAAAGCTGATGTAGAATATCTCGGTGATGCCAATTTCGGGAAACTTCTGCTTCACCTTCAGGGTGGATATGAGGAAAACCAGAAAGCCATTTATTATTTTAACCAGAATAAAATTCAAAATACAGTAAAAGGATATGCTTAGTGATTCGGTAATTGCTCTTTTGGGAAAGGGACTTTGGGAAACGGTTTATATGACGTTTGTTTCAGGATTTTTTGGATTTGTTTTGGGGCTTCCGGTTGGAATTCTATTATTTTTAACAAGGAAAGGACAGCTGCTGGAAAATGCAGCGTATTACAGAGTAACTTCTATTCTGGTTAATATTTTCCGTTCTATCCCATTTATTATTTTAATTGTCTGGATGATCCCTTTTACGAGAGTGATCATAGGAACTTCCATCGGGATGAATGCGGCTTTGGTTCCGCTGAGTGTAGGAGCAGCTCCGTTTATCGCCAGACTGGTAGAAAACAGCCTTCTCGAAGTTCCCCATGGGTTGATAGAAACAGCCAGAGCTTTAGGGGCATCTCCTTTACAGATTATCCAGAAAGTATTGCTTCCGGAAGCGCTTCCTTCTCTGATCAACAATGCAGCCATTACGCTCATCACTCTGGTAGGATATTCTGCAATGGGTGGAGCACTGGGAGCCGGTGGATTAGGACAGATCGGTTATCAATACGGTTATATCGGTTATGATGCGGTGATCATGAATGTGGTATTGGTGCTGCTTGTTGCTTTGGTATTTATCATTCAGTTTGCAGGCGATAGGTTGGCGAAAAAGTTCGATCACAGGTAATAAGGCCTCAGACATTTAATATAAAAATAATAAAGGCAGTTTCAAGTGCCTTAATCAACTTTTAATTTTAAAATTCTAATGAAAAAAATAAAAATAACAGCCCTTTTAGCGACTGGGCTTCTCCTGTTCAATGCATGTTCAGGAAAGAAGGATGACCCGAATCATATCGTGGTAGGAATTACCTACGGTCCTGAACTGGAAATTGCCGAAGCGGCTAAAAAAGTAGCCAAGGAAAAATACAATCTTGATGTAGAACTGATTCCTTTCAATGATTATGTAGTTCCGAATGAAGCGTTGAACAACGGAGATATTGAAGCTAATGCTTTCCAGCATGTTCCTTACCTGAATGAGCAGTCGAAGCAGAGAGGCTATAAACTGGCCGTAGTAGGAAATACTTTTGTCTATCCCATCGTGGCCTATTCTAAAAAGATCAGAACGATCAGCCAGCTTCAGAACGGAAGTACCATTGTTATTCCTAATGACCCAACCAATGAGGGGCGATCTCTTCTTCTCCTTCAGAAAAACGGACTTTTAAAGCTGAAAGAAGGAACAGGATTATTACCCAAAGTTACCGATGTCACTGAAAACCCCAAACAGCTGAAAATCCTTGAGATTGAAGCTCCGCAGCTGCCAAGAGTTCTTGACGATAAAGAAGTGGTTATCGCCATTATCAACAATAATTTCGCATCACAAGCTGGATTAGATCCTGCTAAGCAGGGCGTCTTCAGCGAGGATAAAGATTCTCCATATGTGAATGTAATCGTTGCGACCCATGACAATAAAAATTCCGCCAAAGTAAAAAACTTTGTAAAAGCCTACCAATCTGACGAAGTAGCTAAAAAAGCTGTGGAAATCTTCAAAGGTGGCGCCGTTAAGGGATGGGTGGATCATGAGTAATCAGTAATTGGCAATGAGTAATAGGTGATGATTTTGTTGTGGGTACTGGGGTTTAAGAGTCAGAGAGTTTTAGAGTTTCGGAGTGTAAGTCGTAACAAAGAACTCAAACCTCGAATACGAAACCCATACCCTCAAACTCTAAAACTCTCATACCCTCAAACTTCGAAGTCGGGATCAAAAATTTATTGGTTAAAATTTATTTTCTCAATTTGAGATAATAAAAATTTTACTTACTTTTGTTGTTAATCAATAAAAAGGCATTTATGTTCAAGAAAACCGCCATTGTAAGTTTATTCACTTTTATTGCTGCTTCCTATATGGCTCAGAATCATACCCAACCCGTTTATTTAGATGAATCGAAACCCGTAGAACAACGTATTCAGGATGCTCTTTCGAGAATGACCGTGGAAGAAAAAGTCTCGATGCTGCATGCACAGTCCAAGTTCAGCTCGCCCGGCGTTCCAAGGCTGGGAATTCCTGAATTCTGGACCACAGATGGCCCCCACGGGGTTCGTCCGGAAGTGATGTGGGACGAGTGGGATCAAGCCGGATGGACGAATGACTCTATCATTGCCTACCCTGCCCTGACGGCACTTTCTGCAACATGGAACAAAAAAATGTCGTGGAATTACGGAAAAGCTCTGGGAGAGGAGGCACGATACAGGAAAAAAGATATTCTTCTGGGACCTGGTGTTAATATCTACAGAACACCTTTAAACGGGAGAAACTTCGAGTATATGGGTGAAGATCCTTACTTAACTTCAAAAATGGTAGTTCCCTATATCAAAGGGGTACAATCCAATGGTGTGGCTACTTCTGTGAAGCATTTTGCCCTGAACAATCAGGAAATGTTCCGTCATACAAGCAATGTGAATATTGATGACAGAACGCTTTATGAAATCTATCTTCCCCCTTTTAAAGCAGCGGTAACTGAAGGAGATTCCTGGACAATCATGGGTGCCTATGATATGTACAAAAACCAGTATGCCAGCCAGAATCAGTATCTTTTAAATGATATTCTGAAAAAGGAATGGGGCTATAAGGGAGTTGTTGTATCAGACTGGGGAGCGGTCAACAATACGGAACAGGCCATCCACAACGGATTAGACCTTGAATTCGGGAGCTGGACGAACGGACTTTCTGCCGGAACTAAAAATGCCTATGACAATTACTATTTAGCAAAACCTTATTTAGACCTCATCAAGGCTGGAAAAGTAGGAACACAGGAACTTGACGATAAAGTGACCCGATTACTTCGTTTAGCCTACAAAACAACGATGAACAGGAACAAGCCTTTCGGGAATATTGCTTCTGAGGAGCATAAAGCTGTAGCGAAAGAGATTGGAGAGGAAGGAATTGTATTGCTGAAAAATCAGGGCGACATACTTCCTATCGACATTAATAAAGCTAAAAAGATTGCAGTAATCGGTGAAAATGCTATCAAGATCATGACGGTCGGCGGTGGATCTTCTTCATTAAAAGTAAAGTATGAAACCCTTCCATTGGACGGAATCAAAACCCGGTTCGGAAAGCAGGCAGATGTACAGTACGCAAGAGGCTACGTAGGTGATATTGGTGGGGAATATAACGGGGTAAAATCCGGACAGAACCTTAAAGACGACCGTTCTGCAGCTGAATTACTGAACGAAGCTGTAGAATTGGCTAAAAAATCCGACTATGTAATTTTCGTAGGAGGATTGAATAAATCTGATTTCCAGGACAGTGAAGGTAATGACAGAAAAAGTTACGGACTTCCCTACAATCAGGACAATTTGATTTCCGCATTAGCGAAAGCGAATAAAAACCTTGCAGTTGTTCTGGTTTCCGGAAATGCAGTAGCTATGCCGTGGATTAAAGAAGTGCCTTCTGTTCTGCAGTCCTGGTACCTTGGTTCCGAGGCAGGAAATTCCATTGCTTCCGTTCTGGCCGGTGATGCCAATCCGTCAGGAAAGCTTCCGTTTACTTTCCCTGTGAAACTTGAAGATAATTCAGCCCATCGGTTAGGAGAATATCCGGGACAGAAAGATGAGCTGGCAGCAGGGAAAGGAAAAGATCAGAAAAACCCGATCAATATTACGTATAACGAAGGTGTATTTGTGGGTTACCGTTGGCATGATACGAAAAAAATAAAGCCTCTGTTCAGTTTCGGACATGGTTTGAGCTATACCACATTTGAGTTTGGAAAGGCCTCTGCTGATAAAACAGTGATGTCTCAGGATGATAAGATCACATTTACAGTGACTGTAAAAAATACAGGTAAGAAAGCAGGTGCTGAAGTTGTGCAGTTATATATCAGTGATATCAAAGCTTCCGTACCACGTCCTTCAAAGGAACTCAAAGGTTTTGAAAAGGTATATCTTAATCCTGGCGAGCAGACGGAAGTGACTTTTATGATTGATAAAACAGCTTTGAGCTATTTTGATGCCGATAAGCATGAATGGACAGCCGAGCCCGGAGATTTTGAAGCACTGATCGGGAATTCTTCGGATGCGATTAAAACAAAAGTGAAGTTTACGCTGAAGTAATTTTCATTATTCATAAAATTTAAAAAGCAGGTTCTACGGAATCTGCTTTTTTGCTTAAAGTACCTTTTGTAGTGGTGTTTAATCACCGATTTCACAGATGTACACAGATGTTTATGGATAGTATTTTGGATAAAATCTTTGATTTTTTAATACTTATGTAAGCCTTTATACATCAGGCTTTCAAGCTTAAGAATTACTTAAGTGTTAAAAACGTTTGTTCTTCTGCCTTGAAACAAAAGAACCAAAAGTTCAAGATCAAGAACCTTAGGCTAAAAATGAAATCTGTTCTCTAAAAACTCTTAACTCGTGTGATAGCACTCTATATTAAGAATTATAACTTTAGTCCCGAATTTAGAAAGGAGAGTTTTTTTTAACGTTCACAGGATTCATTTCTTAATGTTCCTGTTTCTTAGGCCGCTAAAATTAGGTCTATGTATCAGCGAAAGATTTATGAATGAAAAAATGCACGGATCTTTCCGAGCTACAAGGATAAAAAAACAGATATGCTAGTTGGCATTCTCGAAATAATGGATCATCCCACCTTCAGGAAGATGATATTGCTGTGTATTGATTTCTGATTTTTCACTTTCGCTGTTTTCTAAAAAAGAATGACTGAAAAGAGCATAAGATGGATTTTCTGTAAATTCATTCTTCAGCATCTGGTGAGCCTCCACGACTGTTTTTCCGTAAAGTTTTTTAAAGCTTCCGATCGTATACTGGGAAAATTTTCCATAATGTACAATGAACTTGAGCGACATGTCTATGGACATACTTAATTCTTTGCTTAATTCCTTAATCTTTTGGTTAAATGCATTCCGCATGTTCCAGAGCATTCTTGAAATATGATCATACGACGGATGATTGTCATACCTGTAAAATAAAATGGCATCGCCTTCGATCTCCGAGATATCAAAATACTGATCATTCATATCGATCAGCGTAGATAGTAGCTGTCTTACAATATATTCTCCTGTATAAAGTTTCGTATTGAATACAAATTCAGTAAATCCACTGAAATCAGGAATAAGAATAATACCCTCATGTATATTTATATTCTTCATAATGATTATAGTTTTAAAAACCTGCTGCATTATGATAGACGGACAAGGATTCATTTTACTTTATTATCAGTATTGCCAACCATTCTAGAAGTTGCGGCATCCAATAATTATACTTTCAAAAGGAAGAACATACTGAAAAGATAGTGAACCTAATAGAAAACAATTCCAATTTTCACACTTCAATGATCAGCTCTTTTTCATAGCCGTTGTATTTTTCATCAATATACCCATGCGGATTACAGATAATTTCAGTTTTCCCTATTCTGTAACGACACGGTGTATGAATATGTCCGTGAATCCAGTACTGTGGTTGATATTCTGTGATGAAATCTTCCAGATTGGATGCATAAGCGGAAGTCACAGGATCTTTTTTGTACTGTTCCGGAACAGATTGAATACTGGGTGCATGATGAGTAACAACAATATTTTGCAAGCCCGCAGAACTTTCCAGGCTTTCTTTTAACCAAAGCTTTGAGAATTGATGAATTTTAAACGTATCAAGAGTCCTCATCTTTGAATAGGAAGGATCCCGTTTGATTTTTTTATAATCATTCATTACCGGCTGACAAATCATTCCGTGATATAAAGGATCTCCGAAAATAGAAAAGTCCGTCCAAAGCGTGGCTCCGTGAAAACGGATTCCGTCAATATCCACGGAATCATCTTCAAGCACAAAGACATTTGATCCTTCAGCTGCCTGTTTTATCTTATTTAAGGTTTTAGGATAGGAACCTTTATAATATTCATGGTTTCCCAGAACATACACAACAGGTTTGTCCCTGATAGTCGACCTGATCCATTCAATTCCTTTTGTCCCCAGATTAATATCTCCGGCCAATATGACAACATCTGCCTGATCAAAAAATAAATCAGTTGATCCGAATTCCTGGTGAAGATCGCTGATGATCTGTATTTTCATACTGCTAAAATAAAAAGAATCGTCCTAATAATGTTGATCCTTTTTTATATAATTGGTGTATTTCGCATGAATCAGAGAAAGAGTAAAGTTAAACGCAGTGATAAACAAAATTTCATATGTTCTTTTGTCTTGAAACAAATAGAAAGTAATAATAATTTCTTTGCGTTAAAATCATGGCTTTATACCTGTTTATTTTTATGAAACCGCTATTTCAGTCTGTCTGGCTTTTAAACTTTTAACAATGAAATACAGCAGCATTCCAAGGGCCAGTAAAGCATATCCAACCAGAATGATCAGACTTAAATCTCCAACCGCATACTGAGAAGGAAAGATCTGACTCATTAAAGTCATAAATGACAACCCGATACCTGCACCCAGAAAATAACTGGTAGAACTTAAGCTGGATGCCACCCCATAATGAGAAGGCTCCACATCCTGAATTCCCATCACTGAAAGCGCCGTAAAGCAGAACGTCATTCCTATCCCTGAAATGCAGGCAGCTCCCAGCAACACCACTACCAACGGATGGCCTGTATACACAGCAATCAGCAAGAATAATGCACCTGTCAGCATAAAGCTCCATCCGAAAACACCCATTTGGGAAGAACTCAGCCTTTTGGAAACATGAGGCAGGACAAATTTCGCCGCCAAAGCTGACATAATACTGAACGGTACAAGCATCAGCCCTGCCGAAGCTGCACTGTGCCCCATATCTTTCTGAAGCATTAATGAAATAAGAAAAAGAAATCCTATGAAAAACGCTCCCAATGTGAAGAAAACTGCATTGGAAACCATCAGCGATCTGTGCTTCAATAACTGCAGATCGATCAGAGGCTGAGCTACAGATTTCAGTCTTATAAATACAGCAACTAGAAGCAGAATGGCAAGTACCAGAGAGCCAATAATCATGAAAGAATTTTCTTTGATATGAACCAATTCATGGGTTCCGTAGGTGAGACTTAACAAGCCTAAAACAAGCAGCAATCCTGATATAAGATCTGTTTTCTGACCGGTTTCACTTTTTTCATCTGCAGGCAGATATTGATAGGCAAAAATCAGGGTGAGTAAAAGAATAGGGACATTGATCAGGAAAACCCAGTGCCAGCTTAGATAAGTACTGATAATGCCGCCTACCGAAAGTCCGCTTCCCGAACCAATCGCCGCAAAAGAACTGAAAATCCCGATAGCCCGGTTGCGTTCCTGTTCTCCCATGAATGTGTTGGTCACAATAGATAAAGCAGAAGGCATGATCAAAGCCGCTCCCAGTCCCTGAAGGGCACGGAATATAGCCAATACCTCAAAGCTCTGCGAAAGTCCGGCTCCCAATGAGGTCAGCATGAAAACAAGAGCTCCGATAAGGAATATCTTTTTACGGCCGATCTGGTCTGACAGCTTCCCGCCAATGATCAGAAAACCTCCGAAAAACAGAACATAAAGGGTCTGCAGCCACTGGACAGTTTCCGCTCCGATATGAAACTGCTCCTGAATAGAAGGAATCGTTAAATTAATAATGGCAATATCCAAAGCCTCTACAAAAGTTCCTACCGATGCTAATATTAATATTAAATTTTTCCTTGTACTCATATATTCAAATTTCCTGCAAAATTAATTTTAAAAGAACATATTTAAAAATTATATAGTAAATTTGGGACAAATTTGTAATTTATTTAATTTTAAAAGAACAAATACACTATCACCAACAATTACAAGCTTAAAAACAGAACAAATGACTGCAGACCATTATTCTCCCGACGAAAAAGACCTTTCTATCCTTCGTTTGCTACAGAAAGATGCCAAAATGAGTATACGTGATATTTCCGCCAGGATCAATCTGAGCCCCACCCCTACCCATGAACGGATCAAACGAATGGAAAAGCTCGGTATCATCAGGGAATACACTGCTGTAGTAGACCGTAAAAAGGTAAATAAAGGCATGATGGTCATCTGTATGATTGCCCTGAATGTTCACAATAAAAAAACAGCAGGAAAATTTATTGAAGAGGTTGGTAAGCTGAAAGAGGTTGTAGAATTTTACAATATAAGCGGAGACTTTGATTTTATGCTTAAAATCCTGGCTCCGAATATGGATGAGTTCCATGAGTTTTTTGTCAACAAGCTTTCTGAAATTGAAGGCATCGGGCAGACGAAAAGTATTTTTGTAATGAACAGCATTAAGGAAAGCGTGCAGATTTTGTAGTGAATTGAGGAAGAAAGACGGCAATTGCCAATTTTTATTTCCTATCCATGTCAAGGTTTAAAACCTTGACATGGATACCAGCACTGGATGATTGTTCTTTACCCTTTCAGTAATTCCGACTCTCATCTGTTTTTTTTTAAGAATCTTTTAATATTTTAATTTCCTCATTCTATTCAGGAATTGCTAAATTGAAGTCACATTAAAATGACCGAATATGCCCTGGAATCCTGACGTTTACAATCAATTTAAAGATATCCGCTTCAAACCGTTTTATGATCTTGCCGAGCTGATCATCAATGAAAGTAACATGAAAGCGGTAGATATCGGCTGCGGAACAGGTGAACAAACTGCCATTCTTACAGAAAAATTTCCCAATGCTATGTTTACAGGGATCGACTCTTCTCCCGAAATGTTGGAAAAATCCAAAACCCTGGAAAACGAACGCCTCCATTTTAAAATATCGACGACTGAAGCAATGCTTGATGCTGATGAAAACTGGGATCTCATTTTCAGTAACGCTGCTCTGCAATGGTCTGATAACCATCAGGAATTATTTCCGAAGCTGATCTCCAAGTTGAATGGGAACGGCCAGTTAGCAGTACAGATGCCTTATCAGCCGGGAAACATTCTCAATAAAATTCTTTTTGAGCTGGCGGATGAAGAACCGTTTAAATCTCAGCTTAACAGCTGGAACCGTCCTTCTGCGGTCCTGACCATTGATGAATATGCACAGATTCTTTTCGATAATGACATTCAAGATCTGAATCTTTCGCAAAAGGTATATCCTATTATTGCCGAAGATCATGAAACCCTGTTCAACTTTATCTCCGGATCAGCCCTGATCCCATACCTGGAAAGGCTTGATGAGCAACAGCAGAAAACCTTTACAACAGAGTTTAAGCTGCGTATTACGAGGAATTTCCCAAAACTTCCGGCTATTTATGCATTCAAAAGAATCCTGCTGTATGGAAGAAAAAAATAAAAAGCCCTGTTTATTATTTAAAACAGAGCTTTTTTGAATAGCTTAATGTTACTACTTCCAGTAATTCCAGACCGTTCCGTCAAAAACAGCAAACGTTTTGCTGGCTGTATCGTAGCATATCATTCCCGGATATGGATTTTTCACATTAATATGCGGCGAAGATATTTTAGGAAGAATCATTGCCTTGTCAGGTGATTCCAGAACGAGTACTCCGTCTGCACTTCCTTCTTTGGAGCCAATCACTACGCCATTCCCGGTTTCATCTGAACCGTTAGGTATTACGGATGAAGAATTTCCCACATCACTAAGTGCTTTCCAGGTATTATTCTCGTACATCTTTACTGTGTCATCTGAGGTATCAAATACAAATGTTCCGTTTGCCGGACTGTCTGAAGGAAGCCCCTGCGTGGCAGGAAGAATAAGACCTTTTGTGTTGGTGGAGGTATTATTGAAATCCAGTATGGTGCTTCTGCCGTCGATTGTGTCTTTACCTATAGCTACCTGAGCGTAAAAAACATTAAAAATCATCAATATCAGGGTTATACTTATCTTTTTTACAGGTTTCATATGATGTTAAATTAGGTTAATCGTTACAGCTTTTTTCAATACATTTCCACTGAGTACCGTTGTAGAGTTTTACACAGCTGTCCTGAATATCATAGACCAGCATTCCCTCTTTCGGTTCTGCAACTGCATCTCCTGGCTTAGGGGTCTGACTTACATGCTGAACTCTGGTGATAACGAAGCCTTTGGTTTTCGATTCCAATGCAAGAAAACCATTAGGAATATGCTCAGGCCACTTACTGGTTTTCTGCTGTATGGTAATTCCCATTTTGGTATAGCTGTCAGGGCTTCCCGAGGCTCCAGGTTTGGTACAATAATTATCTAATTCATGAACGATTTCATCCGCAAAGCCGCAGGCAAATTTGTCATTGGGAAGCCCGGCTGGCCAAAGATCCGGGCATGAAGCCTGAGTAGCATTCGGTCCGCAGAAACTGGCATTTCCAGGAGCAAGCCCCGTTACGGTATCCATTGCAATGGCTATAATCTGACTGTCGTTGCTGAGTATGGAACTTCCTCCTCCGTTCACCTGGGCTTTGGCAATACAATAAGCTTTACCCAAAGGAGCACCAACATAATTTATAAAAGGATAGGTAATAGACTGCTGGCTGAATGTTCCGCATATTTCCACAACGCTGTATGTTCCCATATCAATGGTTGAAGTAGCTCCGGGAAATGTTCCCATGAATGAAGGATCTCCCTGAGAAACTGAACCGGTAAGGGAAAGATAGGCTTTTGTTCCCAGTTTCACTTTTGAGTTTTTCTGGCTTCCAAACACTCCTATGATGATTGATCCTTCGGATTTTACACTGGCAGCATCCCGGATCTCAAGGTTACCATTTACCGTAATCCCTTTTACAGTAAGCACACCTCCAGGTTCAATAATAAGAAGTGCATCCTGAGGGATGGTAATATCGTTGGCCAAAGTAAGGTTTCCGGTAAGACAGTAAGTCTGTCCGGTATTCATTGCCTGACCTGTGTAAGGCGTACATTGCGCGTTCGCAATACCGTAAAAAACAACCATTAACAAGAAAATCAATTTCCCATTAATGGCGCTAAAATTTAAATTATTCATATGACTTTATAATAAATTAATATTTTTCACATAATTTAATGCGTTAAAAATAAAATTTTAGTTAGCCCTCTATTCAACAATTTATGTACCAAAATTTTATCCGGAGTTTCATTTACGCCCGAATTATTTCAGCCAAATACACTTAATTAACGCAATAACAGGAAATTAAACAACTGTTTAAAAAAAATGAAATTTATTTTAAAATAAGATCAGTCTTTGCCAATTCAGCCTGAATTATATTAATAAAAAAAGATGCATCGTTCTGATGCATCTGCTGAATTAAAATTATTGTTTTCAGTTTTAGTTGAGCTGTAGCTTAATTATCCGTATTGAAAAGGCTTTCAAAGTAATTAGATGATACAAATAAAATGTATAGAAATTAATTATAATGCATCGATTTGCCTTTATCATTAAGCTTAAATCAATAAAACAACATTTAATATCACATCAAAGTGACTAAAGTTTAATTTCAATGAAAATATTTCATACTTTAGTGATAACTAAAACCATCAAAATTCAAATTTATGAAAACACCATTATTATCCATGAAAAGTGGCCTGGCAGCAGCTATGCTTCTTTTAGCAGGAATTGCTAATGCCCAGCAATGGCAAATTACCGGAAATGCAGGAATCACACCGGCAAATTACGCAGGCACAGTAGATCCGAGACCCTTTTTCCTGAGAACCAACGGAGCATCTGCCAATCCGGGGCAGGCTATCCTGAATGAAGCAGGTTCGTTTATCGTAGATGCCGTGAACAACTCCAATATCGCCAAAGTAAAAGGAAGTATCATCACCGGAAGCTCCAATATTCTTGGAGGACTGGCAGGCAGTTCCATAGTAAGCGGCTGGGGAAATGATCTCAGTAATGCCGGAGGTGCCAATATTGTGAGCGGACAGGATAACATAGTCCTGAATAGCTCAAGCAAGTCTGTAGCATTGGGCTGGAAAAACACGATCAGGAATCATAACCAGTTCGCATTAGGGGTAGGCATCGATCTTAAGGATGTATATTCCGGGGGATTCGGAATTGACCTGGCTGCTACCGGAAACCGTTCTTTCGTGATCGGATCAGGCACAGGAGGCGTGAAACTGACAAATAACATTCCGTTGTCCATCATGTTTGGCTTATCTCCTACCTCAACAATGCTGATCAAAGATCAAAGTGTGGGGATTCTTACCCTTGCTCCGACTGCCAATTTCCATACGGTGGGAACGGTAAGGCATGAAAACCTGCCCATAGGAAGTGGCCGTGCCCTGGTTGTAGATGCGATTGGAAATGTAATGGTTTCAAACACGCCGCTCAACAAAACAGCTCCGGCTTCAGATGAAACCATCCAGCAGCTGGAAGACCGCATTAAAAACCTTGAAAATACGGTAGAGGAACTGAAACAGCTGCTGCTAAATAAAGGCATTTCATCAACTGATATCTCTTCTTCGGATGTTGCGCAACTTGCTCAAAATGTTCCCAATCCCACCAAAAACGGAACGAGCATCAGTTATTATCTTCCAAAAAGTGCTAAGACAGCCTCTATTGAAGTGTACAATATCTCCGGGCAGCTGGTGAAATCCCTCCCACTCCGTGAGAAAGGCAACGGAACAATCACACTATCAGGTTCAGAACTGCAATCCGGCACTTATGTATACAGCATGATTACAGACGGAAAAGTGACGGGTTCTAAAAAGATGGTTATCCGGGATTAAATTCTTGATATCATATTTTCAAAAGACGATCAATGGAAGTTCCATTGATCGTTTTTATTAAGTTAAGAAATCCAATTTCAGAATAATGGAATTCTTATTCTGTTTTTTGAAATACACCTATCTCCAAACAATGTGATTTAAATCCAATTTTTTCGTAAATTTCAACCATAAAGAAATATCATTGTAAATATTTAATATTATGGAAATTGAGAACATCTGTAATGCCATCAGGAAATGGAATACTTTAACAGAATCGTATAAGATTGGGAATAGGGTAAGTGAACAGGAAATCCTCAACGCACTTAATCAGGGGACGCATTTCAGTGTTACAGGAAAGGAAATTAATGAGTGGAAAAGCTATCTGGAACATGAAGATAATAAAGCTATACACGCCTATGCAGGCATTGATGAAGACCAGCTTAAATTTTTCCTGATCGATTCCAAAAGCGATGCAGATGCTGATTTCAGCCATATCCTTGTCAAAGAGTTTACTCGCGGATCGGTTGATCCGCTGCAGCAGTATTTCAGTGAAACATTGGAGATACCGTCTATTGACTGGGAATCTGCAATCAACCGGAGTTTCAGATGGAATATGTTCGGCAGCACATGGCTTGAGGTGAACAGGGAAAAGCCATTTTTCAGGTTAATTTCTATTCCTTTTTCAGATTATGAAAAATTAGGCCTTGAGGAGGATCAGTCATGCATCTGCTTTCTGGGACTTACCACTTTACTAAAAGACGGAGGCAGTCTCTCGGATTATCATATAGAATTTATCACCGTGAAACATCTGGAAGTGAATGAAATGAGTAAGGAAGCAGAAGACTTTTCTACACCCAGACCGCCATTCTCCATATCCGGCCTTCAAAATTTCCAACTCCTGATCAAAAGTGATGGAAATATATAACAGCCTGTCTCTTTTTCTGCAGATCCTCATCAACATTACACTGATCGCCGGCCTTGTTCTTTTTCTGATGACCGGAATAAGAGAAAAGCTCCTGCTATTGCTGTTTTTTCTTGGTGAATCTGCTTTGGAACTGTCTGACCTCATCGGAAGGCTGATGAAACTAAATGCATACAATGTTTACAATTACTCATTAAGCCAGTTTTTGAGTTTGCTTGCCCTGACAGAAATTTACAATAGCTATTTCTTCAAAATTCCTTCTCGTATAAGAGCTCTGATCTACACGTCTGCATTGGTACTGCTGACATTCAACATTGTGTACCGCCAGAGTATTGAAGCACTTACCTTCTACTCTAATATTATCCCAAATATTGTGATCTGCAGCTTTGGAGGACTTTATTTCCTGAAAGTAATCAGAAAGGCAAAAACAGACTCTCCCCTGTTCATGGTGAATGTTGCTGTATTTCTGTTTTTTTCCATTGAGACGGTGATCTCCACAACATTTAATTTTCTGATCAACAACCATATGCAATGGGTAGCGCCCATCTGGCTTTTCAGAGGAGTTCTTTTGCTGTGCTTTTATCTTGCTATCGTTAATATGGGATGCCGTACCGGGAAGATCAGAATCTGGCAGTAGTTGTATGGATCTGGATTGGGTTTCTGTTCTTAATAACCTTATTCATAACCGTACTCACGGCCACTTATCTGAAAGGTATCAAAAAAAATAAAAAAAAAATAATGCAGATGGTCAGAAATGCCCAGACAGAATGTTTAAAAAACACACTTTATATTCAGGAAAAAGACAGAGCGCGCTTGTCGGAGGAACTCCATGATAATATTATTTCAAGACTTAACCTCATCCGTTTAAATACGGCAGGTAAAAGTGTTAATGATCTGAGCCGGGACATTAGAGTGTCGATGCAGCTTATCCGGGAGCTTTCCCACAACCTTACGCCACCGGATCTGGATGAGATAGAACTAGCGGATCTTATGGCAGATTATCTTGAACAGGTTGAAGACATACCTGTTATTTTCCATCATTACGGAACTGATGGTAACAGGATCAGCAGTTCAGTCAAATTGAATCTGTTCAGGATCGTGCAGGAGCTTATCAGCAACGTACTGAAACATGCGCAGGCTACCAAACTGGATATAAGGCTCAGGATTTCATCCCGGTATCTGGTCTTAACTGTAAAAGATAATGGATGTGGCTTTAAGACAGGAAATAAATATGGAGGAATAGGCCTGAGAAATATAAAATCAAGGACTCAGCAGATCAACGCAGCTTATAAAGTAAAGACCAAACCGGGAAAAGGAACCCAATGGCTGCTCTTTATGACATTAAAATGAAACTAAAATGAAAGAACCAGAAAAAATAAAGATCGGCATTGCAGACGATGACCTTCTATTTGTACAGCTTTTAAGGGATTATATAGACAGGGATAAACGTTACCGGACGGTACTTACCTGCGCCAGCGGAGCAGCTTTCCTGGAAGAAATGAACAGGCATACCCCCGATATTCTGATCCTGGACCTGAGAATGGCCAACGGCAGCGGCCTGGAAGTATTATCAGCTTTATCCAACAGCTCTACAGGTATGAAAATCATTGTACTTTCGAGTTTTTACAGGCGGTCTTTTATGGGCCAGATGCTGAAAATGGGAGCGCATGCTTTTCTTTCCAAAGAAATAGAAATGAGTGAGCTTTCGGATGTGATTAATGCTGTGCATGTGAACGGCCATTATTTTTCTGACGACCAGGTAGAGGTGATGAGGCACCAGCTGTCTAATAAACTTCCTGAATTTCACGCTTATTCAAAAGATGATCTTACGGAAAGGGAAATTGATGTCCTAAAGCTTGTTTGCCAACAGATGAGTACAAAAGAAATTGCAGACACCCTGTTCATTTCCCCGAAAACCGTTGAAACACATAAAACCAATCTGATGATCAAAACCTGTGTAAAGAATATGGCCGGACTGGTGATTTATGCTGTACAGAACCGCATTATTGATGCAGACGAAATTGTCTTGCTGGATAAATAATAATTTATTCCATAAAAAATCAGGGAGTACACGTAGGCACTCCCTGACAGGAAATCTAAAAAACATGTTATAAATTAAGGATTCAATATTTTGGCAATGGAGACAGCATCTGCTATCGTATCCATGCTGTAGATCTGTATAACCCCTTGTGTAGTGGCTGCCTGACCTAAAATATTTTGCTGATTCTGCGTATTCACTGCATTTTCAAACATGATTCCTGTAGAGTGTGCAGCGGACTGATACACATTGCTTAATGCCATTGCAGGAGACTCTGCTACTACCTTTACATTGGATTGGGTAACTGCATCTGTGATTTGTTCGTTAACTGTTGCCATAATGATTATTGTTTATTTGGGTTAAAAAACAGCCGGCTTATCCGGCTGTCAGGATTTTTTCTGCTTTCAGCCGAGTCTTAAGGATTCAGGATTTTAGCAATAGAGACAGCATCTGCTATCGTATCCAGGCTGTAGATCTGCGTAACACCTTGTGTAGTGGCTGCCTGGGTTAGAATATTCTGCTGGTTTTGGGTATTCACTGCATTTTCAAACATGATTCCTGTGGAATGCGCTGCTGTCTGATATACGTTGCTTAAAGCCATTGCAGGAGATTCGCCTACAACTTTTACATTGGATTGTGTAACTGCGTCTGTGATTTGTTCGTTAACTGTTGCCATAATGGTTATTGTTTATTTAGGTTAAAATGACCGGTTCATCCGGCTGTTAGAATTTTTTTGTTATGAACTTTTTTTAAGGATTCAGGATTTTAGCAATAGAAACAGCATCTGCTATTGTATCCAGGCTGTAGATTTGCGTTACTCCCTGTGTAGTAGCTGCCTGGGTTACAATGTTTTGCTGATTTTGGGTATTTACTGCATTTTCAAACATGATTCCTGTGGAATGCGCTGCTGTCTGGTATACATTGCTTAAAGCCATTGCTGGAGACTCTGCTACCACTTTTACATTGGATTGGGTAACTGCGTCTGTGATTTGTTGGTTAACTGTTGCCATAATGATTATTGTTTATTTGGGTTAAAAACGACCGGAATTTCCGGCTTGTCATGATTTAGTATCTGCTGAAAAGCTTTTAAGGTTTCAGAATTTTAGCAATAGAAATTGCATCTGCAATGGTATCCTTACTGTAAATCTGAGCAATACCCTGCGTAGTGGCTGCCTGAGTCACAATGTTCTGCTGGTTTTGGGTATTCACTGCATTTTCAAACATGATTCCTGTAGAATGCGCTGCTGTCTGGTACACGTTGCTTAAAGCCATTGCAGGAGATTCACCTACTACTTTTACATTGGATTGTGTTACTGCATCTGTAATTTGTTCGTTAACTGTTGCCATAATGATTATTGTTTATTTGGATTAAAACACCGGATCTGCCGGATTTGTAAAGCTTATTTTTTGTCCTGTAAAAATTAAGGTTTCAGGATTTTAGCAATTGAAACAGCGTCTGCTACCGTATCCATGCTGTAAATTTGCATAATACCCTGAGTAGTGGCTGCCTGTCCTAAAATGTTCTGTTGGTTTTGCGTGTTCACTGCATTTTCAAACATGATTCCTGTAGAATGTGCAGCGGTCTGATACACGTTGCTTAAAGCCATTGCAGGAGATTCACCCACCACTTTCACATTAGACTGCGTTACTGCGTCTGTAATTTGTTCGTTAACTGTTGCCATAGTTGTAATTGTTTTTTTTGAGATCCGATCTCGGTTAATAAAATATTTGATTTAAACTAGTTTCTATATTATTTAAGCCCCTGCAGATGATACGGCAAAACAGATTTCAAAACATTGTTGTAGACTGTGACTGTGCTTCCGCTGTATGGGTGATTCTCAATACAATGGGTTGAAATCATGGTCTGTAAAATCTGCAAGAGTTAAAATCTTTATTTTAAGCTCCAGCTATCCTGGTATGATACTGAAAAAAGGATGCGGTTGAGATTTTCCGGGTATATTCCTGAAAAATCAGTTTCTGCCGTAGGTATGCTGTAACATGATATACGCCTGTATTTGAGGATTACCTGACTGTGTATGTTAAGCATCTAAAAACCGGTGTGGAAAATAATATTGACGTGATTGTATATGCTGAGGTCACCGGTTTCTATCTTTACAGAGAAATAAACCGCATCCATTGTTATTGATGACTGAAATAGGTTAAAAACGGCCTCTTCCTGATATTGAACCTTTGAGCTTTAATCTCCCGGAACCCATCTTTTTTATTCCCATAACGTAATTGCTCATTCCCAGCATTGCGTCCCGCTGCTGATTCAGGGAGGAATTGATGTGCATTATCCCCATGGAATGTGCGTTTATCTGCATTGAGATGGCTGCTGGTACGGAGGCTGACATTCCCATAACTGCTGTATTGATTTCATTCATATAAACTGTAATTTTTTGATTGGTATATTATTTACGGATATTGGCAAATCTTATCTGAAGCTTATTCATTCTTTCCGCTATCTTTAATTCTTTGTCTTTTATCTTTGCCACAGAAGCTTCCTGCAGCTTTTTTAACTGTTCGTCATAGTTCATGGTTACCGGGCTGGCTGCAGCAGGGGACAGATAAGCTTCCTGCTGTTTCACTGCTTCTTCCAGTTTTTCCAGCAGAGGTGCTAAAGATTTAAGCGTTTCTTTCGTTGCTTTATCTTTGATGTAGTTAATGATTTCATCTTCATGGCTCAGAACAAACGGCATGGCGCTGATGTCTATTCCCACGGTATTATTTTTTGTTTCTACAAAAGGAACACAATCTTCCGGTTCCGGATCTGCCACTCCGTTTTCCGTTTCCTGGATTGGAATATCTTCATAGATTTCCGGTTCCATATCTTTGCTTCTATCTTTTAAATAGTCCATTTCCTATTTTTTTAAGTTTATCTGTAATCTGTATAACTAAAGGTCTCCTCACCTCTTCTTGTTCAGGTTCCTCTGCAGGAATTACCGCTTCCTCAATTTTAGGCTTTACGAGAGGCTGAGCCAGCTTGATAGATTTCAGCACCAATTTTCCGTCCCCGCCATCAACTTCAAGATTTTTATTTCCCATGCTGTTTTGTTCTTCTGATTTCTCATTGGCAGGCTCAGATGTCAGACATTTTTTTTTTCAGCATCTTCTGCATCGGGATCTTCAACAGGTGCAATATGCTGCGGGGCATTGAGATTGCTGTTAACGGCATAAATTGCGGTAGAAATTTTCGTTTTCACTTCTGCATAATCACTGACTATTTTAAAGAGATCCCGCATCATTTCATTCCCAGTCCCGTTTCCTGTATCATCGGTCTCACTCAGATTGTTTTTTGGTGGCGGTTTGTTTTCACTGGGAGTTCCGTAGGTCAGTAAATTATTGGCCAGTCTGCTCAATGCGATGAGACCTACCTGCTCGAATCCTTTTAAGAAAGACTGCAGATCCTGAACCATCATTCCCGTCGACTGATCGATCATCACTTTTCCGGCTCCCGTCATTGGCGAAGCCGCCGGTGGCGACAATACCTCTTTGTTGATGAAGATCACCGCCTCTTGTGCAGATTTGGTTCCCTCTGAATTTTGCGTTCCCATTGTGTTAAAATTTTAAATTATCCTTTTAGGATCTTAATGGCATCTGCTACAATAGCAGGATTAAGCTGATTAAGATTCTGTTGGTTTGTTACTGAGTTCTGTATCGAAATTCCGCTGGCATGCATCGCCATCTGGTACAACATACTCATTGCCTGAGCCGGCGATTCGCCTAGCACTGTAACATTGGTCTGCGTTACCGCATCTGTGACCTTGTTATTTACTGTATCTGACATATACTTGGTTTTAATGGTTATTAAATTAAGAGGATCATCAATTCTTCTTATCTTTAAGAACTTTTCTCCCGGTTTACTTTTCTACGCCTCCCCTCTTCCTCATTTCCGTTTCTCCCTTTCTTCTGATACAAATGTCCAAAAGAAAAATATATCCAGCTTAAGGGAATTTACTGAATTTTAGAAACTCAGGTATTTCCCTTTAATGTGATAAAATAACAAATCCATCATATTACCGCTAATTAAAAACAAGGTATGGCTGTTTATTGAAGGGGTACAGAGATTTTTAAACATCAAAAACCGCCACACACAATGCAGACGGTTTTTTATTCAACTGAAAAATGGCCATTTCATACAGCCAGATACAGCTTACAATCTATAAACATTATAGATTTAAAATGAGCTAACAATTAATTTTAATGATTTTTATATTGCTTTTTGAGATTACATTTTCACAGGGAACCATATTTACTGCGGCCTTCTAAAATGACATTAAGTTTTATAATTATCCGGCATTAGTAGTTCTATAATCCTTTCTTCCCCTCCATCCAATACGCCTGTGACCTGATACACTTTCCATCCACTCCCTTTGCCTTAAGAAACTTCCGGATTACAGACATCGTATTTCCGTTTCCTGTAAGATAGAAAACCGCTTCATTATTGTAAATGGCTTGTTTTTCTTCTTTTAAAAAGTCGTTTAAAGCTTCCATGATGTTTTGAATATCATTTTTGGGAGCGTGATATCCATACAGTTCCAGTTTTTTCAACACCGAAGAATCTTCCTGCTCATGAAGGCATACAAATGCACCTCCGATCTCCTCCGCTGCTTCTTTGATGGACAGAGAGCTTCCCAGCGAAGTGGCATCGCCTATGGAAAAGTGAATTTCTGCATTGGGTTCAAAAAAACGTTTTCCCCTGGGCATCAGTATTTTTGTAGTTTCGCCTACTGAAAGACGGCTTGCAAAACTGCTTCCTACAGAATCCGTATCATGAAGATGAAATATCACATCAAAAGTTCCGGTGTACTTATTAAAACTGAAGGGTGAATAATTACGGTAATCCCTTTCGTTGATCCTTATTCCTATAGCGTAAGCCGGCTCAAAGTGAACATCTTCCAGATCTGAAGCAAAGCGGATAAGGCGAAGGTCTTTTGAAACAGTTTCTGTATAAATAACGGTACATTCTTTAAATTTTGAGGACATGACATTTTCTAAAGTATCATTGATCCATTTTGGAAGGCTTGGCATAAATAATTTTAATGCAAAGGAAGCTTCAAAATAAATGCAGACCGATAGCCGTATCGGGGTATTAGTTGGACAATTCGCGGTTTAGTGCCGGCTCTGGTATTTGTTCCGGAATTCTGTAGGCGGAGAGCCTTCAACTTTAGCAAATAAGCGGGAAAAGTAGGTATGATCGCTGTAACCCAACTCGTACGCAATTTCTTTTACTGTAAGCTGGGTAAAAGACAGGAGCCTTTTCGCTTCTATCAAAACTTCCTGGTGGATCCAATACTGCGCAGATTTACCCGTTACTTCACGAATAACCTCGGTCAGATAACCGGGTGAAATATTCAAAAGTCCGGCATAGGCCGATGGACTTTTCAGGGTCTTAAACTCTTTTCTCACCAGTACCCTGAACTTTCTGGTCAATTGAAGAGCCCGGCTTTCACCGGATATTCCTGTATGGTTGACGCTTAAAAAAATAAGGGCATACAAGCCTGTAAACGCATTCATTAATGACTGAACAACAAGAAATCCTTCTTTAGAACCCAGCATTTCTTCTGTACAGGACATCTGAAGTATCCCGGCACAGGCATTAAGCTTTTCAACCCAGCTATCACCAACGGATACCGGCTGTATATCCACTAAAGATTCTTCAAAAACGGACCTTACAGCATCGGGCAGCAGCTCTGCTTTAACGGCAATAAACCATCCGCTAACCTGCTCCATTAAAATTCCCTGATGAACCTGCCCCGGCAGCAGAAAGAATACAGCAGCATCGCGGGCTTCTATCATCTTAAAATCGACCATCATCCTGGCCCTGCCACTTTCAAGGAATGTAAAAATATAATGGCTGTCCCGGTGAATTCCTTTATCAAAAAGATTATCTATGGTGCTCATCGTCCGATTTTCAATTCTTTCGATCAGAATGCCATGCTGGGTAATACTGTTTAAATCGTATGTGGGAATGGACTGCTTCATTGAAAAATAACTGATGATGAGAATTATTCTGATGTATTAGCCTCAGGTTATCTGGCCTTCGACAAAGCCATTTTTACGGCTAAATAAGTAAGTACACCCGCCATAAACCATTTCTGAATCTTCACCCAAAATGGATTATCAGAGAAAAATGCAGCCACCCTCGCGGCTGTAAGGACAATAATAAAATTAACGCTGAAACTTACCAAAACCTGGACAATTCCCAGTTCAAAACTTTGAGTTAAGACAGAGCCGTATTCAGGTTTTATGAATTGCGGGAAAAATGACAGGTAAAATACAGCCACTTTCGGATTGAGTGCACTGGTGAGGAAGCCAACGCTAAAAAGCTTTTTGTTGCCATCATGCGGGCTGTTTTTATCTACTTCAAATATATTTTTACTCTTAGGTTTTATTGCCTGGTATGCTAAATACAGAAGATAAACAGTTCCAAGTGTTTTCAGAACGGTATAAGCAACCGGAACTGCCAGTAATACCGCTGTAAGCCCGAAAGATACCATGATAATGTGGAACATAAAACCACAAACTACTCCTGCCAGAGAAACCAGTCCGGATTTTTTTCCCTGTGTAATTGATTTTGAAATAAGGTAGATCATATTAGGCCCGGGGCTTATCACTAAAACAAGGGCAGCCAGGACAAAGAATAAAAGCTCGTGAAGTGGAATCATTTTTTATGCAGTTATTTATTAAATAGTCTGTGCAGGAATACGGTACTCCGAGTATGGAGAATAACCAAACAAATATATTAATTTCATTCACAGCCTGTTTAAAGTGATGCTCATTTTTTATCCTGCAGTGATCATTTAACATTAAGATGACATAAAATATAAGCCTGGTCATGGTATTTTGTTATTTTTGTATTCCCGGAAGAGGGATTTTCTACCTTTTTTCAGGATAACCACACCAAAAACTATGAACCGAAATCAATCGCTGCCTATTTGGCTGTACCGAAAAAAGACGATAAAGGAGCATTCAGTCTCAAAAATACCTTCTCATTCCTTCAGAATATTCACAAACCCATCTGCCATAAAAGATTGATAAATATTTATTAGGCTTTGGTATCTGGCAGATATTTTTTTCAATATCAGTAATATCGCTTGAATTTTTACGTTTGACAGTAAACCATGAACCATTTTACCTAATTAAAAGCTTTATCCCTCTAATTCTTTTTTCTGCAATTAGCTTTAACACCACCAACCTAAACATACTATTTGACAGGACTTCTACTACATTAAAATTTAAACTCAATGCAAAAATTGTTTTTTAAAACGGCCGTCACCGTCGCTGCACTCTGTTTCAGTGCCATGGCCCTGGCGCAGCAGAAATACTCGGTAAGCGGTACCGTGAAGGATCACAAGAACGGGGAGCTGCTGATCGGAGTGACTGTAAAAGTAAGTGAAGATCCTTCTGTTTCTGTGGTTGCCAACGAATATGGCTTTTATTCGCTGTCACTTCTGGAGGGAAGTTATACGCTGATCGTTTCCTATCCGGGTTACCGTGATTTTGAACTGCCTGTAAAGGTTGAGCAGAATACAAAGCTGGATCTGCCGCTCGATCAGGAAGAAAAAGGGGATGAAAAAGTGGGAAAGATTGATGAAGTCGTTATTTCAGGAATTAAGAAAGATAAAAACCTTAGTTCGGCCCAGATGGGAACTGAAACTTTAAGCATCAAAAATATAGAAAAGCTGCCGGTTTTATTTGGGGAAAAGGATGTCATGAAAACGATACAGCTTTTACCGGGAATTAAAAGCAATGGTGAGGGAAGCAGTGGATTCAGTGTAAGAGGAGGCGCTACGGACCAAAACCTGATCTTACTGGATGAAGCACCGGTTTATAATGCTTCGCATCTGTTGGGCTTCTTCAGCACCTTCAACAGTGATGCACTGAAAGACGCCAGCATTATCAAAGGAAACAGTCCTGCCCAGTACGGAGGACGGCTTTCTTCTGTGATGGACGTTAAAATGAAAGACGGGAACAACAAGGATTATAATGTGAACGGAGGGATCGGGCTAATCAGCAGCAGGCTGAGTGTGGAAGGTCCTATTCAGAAGGAAAAATCTTCATTTATTGTTTCGGGAAGAAGAACATATGCCGATCTTTTTCTTAAGACGAGTGATGATTACAAGGACAGTAAACTGTATTTCTATGATCTGAATTTGAAAGCCAATTACCAGATCAATGAGAACAACCGCCTTTACCTTTCAGGATATTTCGGCAGAGATGTCCTGGGATTGGGTGATACGTTCTCAACAGACTGGGGAAATACAACGGCAACGCTCCGCTGGAACAGCATCATCAGCAGTAAACTGTTCTCCAATACTTCACTAATTTACAGCAATTACAATTATAAAATCAGCCTGAAAAGCAATGATAATACGTTTGGTTTGGATTCGCAGATCGAGGACTGGAACCTTAAGCAGGATTTCACCTGGTTTGCCGGCAATAAGCATTCGGTTCGTTTCGGGCTTCAGTCTATTCACCATACCATCACGCCAAGCAGTGCTTCCGGTACGAGTGTGAGCAGCTTTCCAAGAAACCCGAGAAAATCATGGGAGAATGCAGTGTATATCAATGATGATTTTAAAGCCTCTGATAAGCTGACTGTGAATTATGGTTTAAGACTTTCTGCCTTCAGTATTTTAGGCGGTGATACCTATAATATTTATGACAATGGAGTGATTACGGACAGCCGGTTTCTGGAAAAGGGTAAATTCGGGAAAACCTATTTTAACTTAGAACCGAGAATTACCGCCAATTACCGGATCAATGAGGTAAGCAGCATCAAGGCCGGATATTCCCGCAACACACAGAATCTGCATCTTCTGAGCAACAGCAGCAGCGGAAATCCTACAGATCAATGGATCGGGAGCAGCTACAGCGTAAAGCCGGAGATAGCCGATCAGATCAGTGCAGGATACAGCAGAAATTTCAACAACAACAATTATGAACTGAATGCTGAGATCTATTACAAATCCATGCAGAACCAGATCGACTTTAAAAATGGCGCCCAAATCACATTTGATACGGCAGCAGATGTAGAAAGTGAATTGCTGTATGGTAAAGGAAGAGCCTACGGACTGGAACTGATCGCCAAGAAAAAAAGCGGAAGACTTACAGGATGGATTTCTTACACCTTGTCTAAAACAGAAAGAAAAATAAACGGAATCAATGATAATGACTGGTATAATGCCAGAATGGATAAAACCCACGACCTTTCTATCGTAGCCACTTATGAGCTGAATAAGAAATGGTCTTTATCCGGATTATTCCTTTACAGTACAGGAAATGCCGTGACCTTCCCTACCGCGAAATATGAGCTGAACGGACAGACAATATTCCAGTACAGCAGCAGGAATGCAGACCGTATGCCTGCTTACCACAGAATGGATCTGAGCGCTACCTATGAACCGGAATCTACCAAGCGTTTCAAAGGCTCCTGGTCATTCGGTATTTACAATCTTTACGGGCGGGAAAATGCCTACACGATTACGTTTGAAGATAACCCGAACAATCCGGGAACAACACGCGCTATGCAGACCTCTCTTTTCCGTTGGGTACCCAACATCACTTATAATTTCAAATTTTAAATCATGAAGAATATCCTTTTTATCATATTATCGCTGTTTTTACTAACTTCCTGCGAAAAGGAAATCGACCTTGATCTGGATGACAAAAGTGGAAACATCGTCATAGAAGGCAATATAACAAACCAGCCGGGGCCGTATATTGTAAGAATCACAAAATCTGTAGCTTTTACACAAAACAATCAGTATCCTGCAGTTACCGGTGCACAGGTTGTCTTAAGCGATAATACAGGTCAGACAGAAACTTTACAGTATGTAGGTGACGGCAAATATATAACCACAGCTTTTACCGGGGTGACCGGAAGAACCTATACCCTGAAAATACAGGCGGAAGGAAAACAGTATACCGCTCAAAGTACAATGCCTGAGGTTGTCAGCTTTGATGGCCTGACCCAGGATTCGTTTACGTTCGGAAGTGAAACCACCTATACGCTTTTACCTGTTTTCACCGATCCTGCGGTACTGGGGAACCGTTATCTTTTCAATTTTACCATCAATAACATGACTAAAAAGACATTTGAGGTATTTTCGGATAATGTTAACAATGGAATGGTCAACCAAAGACCGCTGTTTCTCCCGAATGAGGACAAAGATGATGATCCCACCGACCACAAGGTAGTGCCGGGAGATACTGTTTATGTAGAAATGCAGTCCATTGATCATACTATATTCACCTATTATTCTGCCCTTCTGCAGATTTCAGGGGACGGCGGACCAGGCGGAGGTATTACACCTTCCAATCCTCCAAGTAATATTAACAATGGGGCTTTGGGTTACTTCTCAGCGCATACGGTACAGAAAAAAAGTATTGTCATTCAATAAATCAAAATGGTTAAGCTCTATAAAAGGCTGCTCCTAATGACTGGAGCAGCCTTTTTTTAATCACTCTGCTAATTATTTTTCTAAAATTTATCTGAATTTTTTATTTATATTTAATGTTTACAAACGGGTTAAAAACAACTCACAAGCAGCTAATAAACAACCAATTACAATTACTAAGTATTTCTACTGAAAATAATATTTGGTTATTTACACTCTAAAATCCGGTCCCTTTTCTTCGTTCCTTTGAGTTGTTCAATAAGTAATTACAAACACCAACCAAAAAACAAAACAATGGAAACAATTCAAATTACACAGACCGAAGTGGGCTTCAAAGATCCGTTCGAACGCGTTATTTCAACCTCAAAAGCAGGAGGAGAATCCAAAGAGTCTTATTCTATCGAAGTAGCAGGGGAAGGACAGCTTACAGGGCTTTCCTATTCTGTACCGCCATTCACTCAGGGAAGGATCACGGCTTCACTTCAGGTATCTGCCATGTCCAGCCAGGATGTGAAAAACCTGAATGACCTGGCCATGAGCATGCTGAGTGCCAGCTACAAAGAAGAAGTGAAAGAGTATGAAAAAACATCGGCAAGTGCCAATTTATCCGTTTGGACTTGGTTCTTCGGTGGCGGAGGCGCTTCTGCTTCTTATGAAAAAACAAAAGAATCTATGAAATCCAAAGGGCTTACGGAAGCTCAGATCACCACATTAATGGATGCTTTTCTTGAAAAAGCAAAGCAGATGTCTACTGTAAATATTGACTTTTATGTGAATAATTCAGCCAATGACTTTGCCGTTTCGGGTGACCTGTATCTGTATACGGTTTCAGGAACGATCAAAACTGAAAAAGGAACAGCACAGTACCGTATGCTGGCTGATCAGGCTTCTGCAGGCGGACCTCCTCCTTCTGGCGGCGGCGCACCTTCTTCAGGAACTATTAAACTGAACTAACATTAAGTTTATCGAGATGATTAGAGTTCGGAACGGCGACGCCGTTCCGAATTTTAATACAGTAATTATTATCTATTCTATTTATCAATCCAATAAAACCACCAGATCATGAAACTAAGTAAAGAAGAACTGGCCCTGCACGATGAAATGGCCAAAAAGCTCCCTGAACTCGTTGAAGAGTATTTTAAAAGACCTGAGATCACTTCTTTAGGGGTCTCTTTGAAAACAGTGAATGACCAACTGATCCCAAGTCTTAGCTATACGTTCGGAGTAAAAAAGAAACTGCCTTTAGCCAAAGTGAGCAATCCAATTCCGGCTGTCCTTTTTGGCTATCCTACAGATGTTGTGGAATTTGAAATTCAGCCTAATAATTTAGCAGCTCCGGATTCAGTTTTGGCAGCAAGAAACGAAAAAACAGATCCGCTGATCGGCGGGGTAAGTATTTCGGCTAACGGTGAACTGATGCAAGGAGGAAAAGAAATCGCCGGAAACGGCACGTTAGGCGTGATGATCAATAAAACGGGGGATGACAATCCTTATTTGATGACGTGTGCCCATGTACTGGCAGGAACAACTACGGAACTGGATTCGGATGTCTGCCAGCAGTCTAAATGGGAAACAACCCTGAATTACTGCCACAACTGTGCGTCCCTGAAGAGCTATTATCATGAAAATGTCACGTTTCAACGTAACTCGGTAACTATCGATGCATGGCTGGACTGTGCTATTGCAAGAAAAGGATATTTCAGATATGCTACGATAGGAAAAGTATATGGTGTAGGAAGTATCATCGGAGGATTTTCTGATATCAGCCCTGCCCTTCTGGGTGAAGAAGTGATGAAAAGCGGCATTGCAACAGAAGTCACCACGGGAGAAGTAACAAGTATTACCAACTCACTGAAAGCCAGAAATTTTAACGGCACAGAAGTGACAGCTAACAATATGATTATGGTAAAGGGTAAATCAGGATCTTTTTCTGCTTCAGGAGATTCCGGATCTGCAGTTTTTACTACCAATGGCTCTCTGATGATCGGTGTTCTTACAGGCGCTGGGGTTACAAGCGGACTAAGTTCGATCTCTGCGGCTGATGCTATTTTAAGCAAATGGCCGGATTTGAGATTTTAAACTCAAAAAAAGACCGGTCCACAAACCTATTTACAGAAAAAAGACAGAATGGTATCCTAATATTTTGGGTAACCATTCTGTCTGATTTTTTTTAAAATTAAGAAATTATATTCTTAAGATGTAGGCCATTCTGCTTTGTAAGAAGAATTACCTAAGTCAATCTGTTCTGCACTTACGATGAAACTGATGTACATACTGTTTTCATCTACTGCATTGAAATCTACTTCGTGCTGAATTACATATCCGTTCTCCCATTTCAGAGTAGTGAGTGTTCCTTCTTCGTGAGATTTGTTGAACGTTACTTCTCCGCTTGTAGGCTTGTATTTTCCGTTCAGAAGACTTTCCAGAATATCTGATTTTTCTGTAGCTTCCACTGTAATTTTGATAAGAGCATTAGAAGGATCTGATGCTACTCTTCCTGATACGTCTGTAGAACGTGATACACTGTAGTGAAGTTTTAGCAGTTTCTGCCCTTCTCCACCATTAAATTTTAAGATTCCTCTTGAATTTCTTTCTGCCATGATTGTAAATTAATGGTTAATATTTTGTGATCTGATGTTATTCTATTTCACCAAATATAGAAGTAGTTACACTATAAAAAGGACATTTTATGATTTATCTGAGAAAGTGTAGTAGTAGTACGACTAACAACTGTTAGGGCTTTTATTAATTATAAATCAAATATTTACGGTTGCAAGGAAGATCAGTTCCTTTTTATCTGTCTTTGAAATATTTCTTAAGATCTGATATATTCTTTATATGAAGATCCTGAGACTGCTTTTTGCGCATCATCAAAGCATAGGAATTATTAAACCCAAGAGGTTTAAGCCACTGAATACCATACTGCTTTTTAAATTCGGAATTGACATAGGCATATGTTTTATCAGGACTTTGAGTTACATTTTTAAGAGTTTGTTCTGAAGATTTCAAAAGCACCAGAAGCCCTGTTCCCGTATATTCAGGATAAAAATCAATTCCATCATTCATTAAGGCATCAAAACAGATCTTGGTACCACCCAGCCCAGTTTTTGTTTCCACGTTATAATCTGTATAGCCTTCAATAAGCATTTTATACATTTCCGTGAGAATATACTGCTCGCCAAAAATCTTCGAGCCAATCCGTATCGTTCCGGAGTTTCCTTTTCTGGAGTTTTTATATAAATTATTTTTAATTAAAAAATCCTTTGCTATTTTTTCCGGTGTCTGGTTAAGATAATCAGATTTATAATTCAGATCGGTCATTATGGAGTCATTGAATTTACCGGCCAGCAGATCAAGGGTTTTTTCCAGCTCAGGAAATTTCTTCAGTGTTTTTATTTTAATGATGGGTGCTGCAAAATAGGGCGGAAATATTTTTTTGTCATCATTCAGAACATAGAGGTCAAAAGCTTTAATCCTGCCATCGGTAGAATACCCGCTGATAAGATCCAGCTCTTTTTCGTAGGCTGCTTTATACATAATGGCATCGCTTACAACAACGGGATTTACATTAAGTCCATAAACGGATCGCAAACCAAGATCACCATCCTGCCTTCCCATAAATTCGGGCGTAAAACCAGCCTTAATTTTATTCTTTGATTCGGAAGTAAGCAGATACGCTGCACCAACAATAATAAGGATGGCGGGAATTATATATTTCAGTTTCTGAAATAATCGATAGCCGGATTTCTGTACAACGGCAATGGTCTGATCGAGCAAAACAGCCAACAAGGCAGCAGGAATGGCACCTGCCAGGATCATATTGGTATTATTCAGTGAGATGCCTCCGAAAATAAACTCACCTAAGCCACCTGCTGCCACAAAGGATGCCAATGTAGCCACTCCTACATTGATAACCGCTGCCGTTCTGATTCCTGCAATAATGACAGGCATAGCCAAAGGAAGTTCTACTTTAAAAAGAAGCTTTCTCCTGTTCATTCCCATTGCTTTTGCAGCTTCTACAACGGTGGGACTCACTTCTGTAATTCCTGTATAGGTATTTCGGATGATGGGTAAAAGAGCATAAATTAACAAGGCTACAATAGCCGGCCTGGCCCCTATTCCAAAAACAGGAATCATAAAACCCAGCAGAGCAATGCTCGGAATAGTCTGCAAAATACCGGTAAAACCAAGTACCGGACTGGAAAGTTTTCTTTTTCTCGCAATCAGTATTCCTAAGGGCACACCGACAACAATTGCTAAAAGTAATGACAGAAATGTAAGCCCGAGATGTTGTACAACCTGGGTCAGTAATTTTTCCTGCTGTTCAATAATAAACTGCCAAAGACTTTGCTGTGTCATATGATCTTTAATTTTCTGTACTCATTGAATGCCCTGATCAGGCTTTCATAATACTGCATATTTCTGTGCTCCGAGCTTAATTTTTGTAAAGCATTCCAGACACTGGTATTTTCAGTAAAACCAAATTCACTGTATAGGTTTTGCGAACCAGGGAGATCTCTCAAAACCGCAATTTTGTATTCAAGCAAAAGCCTGTTTTCGGCAAAAAATTCATTCACAAAATCGTTTAGAGGACGGTAAAGCATTTCTTCAGGAGTTCCTGTCTGGATAATTTTCCCTTTATCCATCAGGCATATGCGGTGCCCCAGTTCAAATGCTTCCTGAACATCGTGGGTAACCAATATGATGGTTTTATTTTTAAGTTCTTCCAGCGATTTAAATTCCGAATGAATATCAGCCTTGGTGATATTGTCCAGGGCTCCAAAAGGCTCATCCATCAGTAAAACGGGTGTATTGGCAATCAAAGCTCTTGCAATACCCACTCTCTGCTGCTGTCCCCCACTGAGTTCGTTCGGAAACCGCGAAAGTACATCTTCTGAAAGATGAAGCTTATTCAGCAGCTCATGAGTCCTGTTTTCTGTTTTTTTCCTGTCCCATTTCAGTAATTCCGGAACTACGGCAATATTCTCTTGAATGGTATAATGAGGAAACAGACCGGAATGCTGCATCACGAAACCGATTCCCATCCGCAGTTCTTCCGGTTTCTGATCACGGATATTTTTACCGTTGATCGAGATATTTCCTGAATCTGCTTCTACAAGACGGTTGATCATTTTAAGAGTGGTCGTTTTGCCACAACCGCTCGTTCCCAAAAGGACCAAGATTTCCTGATCATGAGCCTGAAAAGAAATATCATCTACAGCAGGCTTTCCGTTAAAATTCTTTGAAACTGATTCAACTGTAATCATCGGCAAAAATTATTGAGCAAGTCGGATTCCTGTAAACTGCCATTTCAGATTGGTCTGAAAGAAATTGCGATAGGTATTCCTGCTGTGTCCGGCAGGAGTAGCCTCAGATGCACCGCGCAAAACCATTTGATTGACCATAAATTTGCCGTTATATTCTCCTACAGCTCCTGCTTCTTTTTTGAAACCGGGATAAGGTAAATAGGCAGAATTGGTCCACTCCCAACGCTTTCCCCAATTGAATTTATCTGATGCTGCTTCCCATTCTGCTTCGGTAGGCAGACGCATTCCTTTCCAGGATGCAAAAGCAGAGGCCTCATAAAAATTGATATGGCAGACTGCCTCATTAAGGTCAAGTTCCTGTAAACCGTTTAAGGTATAATTCATCCATTTTCCATCAATAAGATGCCAGTACAGCGGAGATTCTGCATTGTTCTGCTTTACCCAATCCCATCCTTCGGCATGCCAGTGTCTGAAATCAGTATACCCTCCAGCTTCCATAAACTGCAGATATTCTCCGTTGGTCACCAGTTGATCTGCAATTTCAAAATCGTTCAGATAAACTTTATGCCTGTCCAGCTCATTATCAAAGCAGAAACCTTCTCCATTAAATCCAATTTCATAAATTCCTTCGGAAAACTTTAGCATTTCAGTGCGTCCGCCACTTTCTTTTTTTGAGATCGTTTCTTTTTTATAAGCTGGAAAAAGCGGGTTGTGCCCCAGGATATATTTAATGTCGGTAATCAATAATTCCTGATGCTGCTGTTCATGATTAAGCCCCAATTCTAAGAGCGGCTCAACAGTTTCTGTCATGAACCTGCTCTGAAGAAATATCTTCATGTGCTCATCTACATACTGCCGGTATTTATAGATATCTGAAACAGAAGGACGGCTGAGATTTCCGCGGTCCGTACGGATCACTCTCGCTCCAATGGTCTCATAATAGCTGTTGAAAACAAAATTATACTGGGCGTCGAAAACTTTGTAATCAGGTAAATTGGGAATCAGAATAAAAGTTTCAAAAAACCAGGTAGTATGGCCGAGGTGCCACTTCGGCGGACTTACATCTACGATGGGCTGTACCACATAATCCTCTATTTCCAAAGGAGCACATATCTGTTCAGAATGCTCCCGAATATCTGTGTATTTTTTTACTAAATCCGTAGTGGTTATATCTGGGGTCATGTTCTTTAGTTTTAATGGGTTATCTTAACTTGAGGTTAAATAAATATACTTCTTATTTTTTACTCTAACAGATCGAGGTCAGATTAAAAGAATTCATGCTTTTGTAGATATATATGTTTTTTATTTAACGTAAAGTTTTATGAGTTCAAATGTATGAGATGAGGAAAGAAAATCGACAGAGCTGATGAAGCTGTATAGCTTGGTTGTTCGCTTCTTAAGAATCAACGTCCTTTATTTTACCTGCCAGGCTGCATCTACAAACCATTTTTTTGAGTCATTGATCTCTCCTATCCGTTTAAAACCTGAGTTATCTCTTAATTCTTCTATTTTTTCCATGGAAAATTTTTGTGAAATCTCCATGTCAATAAGTTCATTTTCCTCAAATGAAATGCTCTCGTTTCCAATTTTTACGGTCTGTTTTTGCAGACTCACGAGATAGCTTTTGCAAGCTCCGCTTATGGGATCGTAGGTTTGATAATGCTGGAATTGTTTCAGCTCAAAATTGGCATCAAGCTCTCGGTTGATACGGGCCAGCAGATTAAGGTTAAATGCTGCCGTGATACCTTTCCGGTCATTATAGGCATTTAAAATGGTATGAGGATTCTTCTTAAGATCAAAACCGACCAATACCCTGTCGCCGGAAGTCAGATTGCGGTTTAAACTGTGGCAAAAATTTTCAGCTTCTTCGGGATTCATATTGCCTATATTGCTCCCTAAAAACAGGATGACTTTTCTTCTGCCGGACAGTAAGGCTGCTTTCTGAAGCATTTCAAAATACTCACCTTCTAAGGCGGATACATCCAATTCCGCAAGTTCCGTACTTAATCTTTCTTTTAATATGGAAAGAATATTGCCCGAAATATCAATGGGCATATAGGTGAAATGTATACCTTTTTCTACCAGATGCTTCAGTAAAAATGTGGACTTCATGGCATCTCCGGCTCCCAGTTCAATCAAATCGAATGGCTCATTTTCAGGAATGACAAGACGGGCCAGATCAGTTGTTTTATTTTTGAAGATGTCGAGCTCACACTGGGTGAGGTAATATTCAGGCATAGCCATGATTTCCTGGAAAAGCCGGTCGCCTGTTTTATCGTAAAAATATTTTGAAGATAGCTTTTTCGGATTGCTTTTTAAGCCCTCCAGAACATCCGGAAGAAAACCATCAACATGATGATTGTCAACCTTTGAATGTGGGTTTAACTGTAAATTCATATGTTTTAATTTGTGTGGTTTTTAGTTAACTACAACTATCTTGCCGCCCCAACATTGAATTTACAAAAATATATTTACTCTTGTTTCAATCATTTAAATATCTGCTTAATTGCTGTATCCCTTACCTCTTAATAATCTTATTTTACAACAATCTCCTAATCACTGAAAATAAACATTATATTTGAGAAAGCTATAACAAACATCTACTATGAAAAAGTTCTCAATATTGTTCTCTGAATATTCTATCAGTATTTATTTTATTGGTCTGATCAGACTGAAAATTCAAAATTAATATCTACTTCCAACCTATTACATTATATTAAGCTACTATTTCGTAGTCATCATCAAAATATATAGAAAATGCTGAAATCTGCTTTAATTTCAAGTCTGGTATGTCTCACTATTTTTTGCTTTGGCCAAAAAGTAAAAAATAAAAAAAACGATTTACAACAGAAAACATATCTCTTGGATAAACTCATGAAATCTGCCTATGATATGGGAATATTTAATGGTAATGTTCTTGTTTCACAAAATGATAAAATAATTTACAAAGCTTCGTTTGGTTTTTCTGATGCTGCAAAGACCACTCAATTAACAGATGAATACAGATTTCATTTAGGCTCTATAACTAAGGAGTTTAGTGCCATTGCGTTATTTCAATTAAAAGAACAGGGGAAACTAAAACTATCTGATCATGTTTCCAAATTTATTCCCGAACTTCCTGTCTGGGCCAATGAAGTTACCATAAAAGATCTGTTGCAATATACAAGCGGAATTCCTAATGTGAATTGGAAGAAAATCAAAAATGACGCAGATATTTTCAATGATTTATTGTTAATTGACCATCTATCTTTTAAGCCGGGTACTGATTATGATTATAATAATAACAATCTTTTTCTGAGACAATTTATTATTGAACGTATTGCAGGAATTCCTTTTAAAACCTATGTTGAAAAATTTATTTTCAGGCCTTTGGAAATGAATACTACCCTGATGACTCCTTTTGAAAACGAAAAAAACATTGCTCAGGGATTTAACAATCAAACAATACCAGATCGTGCAGAACTACCCATAACTGGTGGAACTTATACTACAACTCTTGATTTATTGAAATGGACCAATAGTCTACATTCCGAAAAAGTTATCAGTAAAAATTCTCTTTATGAATCAGGTCAAAGCTTTCATATTTCAGATAGCCAATCAGCGTTGGGAAATGCCAAATTTGATCATAAAAATTTAAAAGAACATCTTCATGATGGCAGAGCGGGAAGTTTTGAAGCTATCTTATTTTCAGATGTTCAAAACAAAATAACGATCATTTTACTCAGTAATAATTACAACGGAAAAATTTTTGATATTTCAGAAGCCATACAGGCGATTTTAAAAAACGAAACATTTAAAACGCTGCAAAAATAAAGACATCAATGTTCAATTGTAATAATTCTTATAGAATATTGGTTTGCTTTAATTCATATTCAATTTCACCGTCGTCTGAATCTGCTGTTTTCACAAAATTAAGCCGTTCCAGCAGTTTAATGGCAGGACCATTATCTTGGCTCGTTGCCGCCCATATACGTTTCAACCCTAATGTATTCCTTCCAAAATCTATAGCCAGCGACATTCCATTGGTCATATACCCTTTACCGTAGTATTGTGACAATAAAACACAGCCCAGTTCCCCCTCTCCTTTATCTAGCCCCCGGTAATAGCCACAAGTTCCAACAATCTTATCAGTTGCATTATCTACGATTCCCCAGTGAATGGAATTCCCGTCCAGATAATCCTGATTGATCTTTGCCTGCATTTCCGCTGCCTGCTGAGCAGTTTCTGCCCGTACAGCATCATAAAATGAGATCTCGATAAGATCTTCAATATCGGTTTCCAGAATCTGTCTTAATGATACCCTGCTGCCTGTCACTTGTGGGAAATTGTCGTATTGAAATAGTTTCATGAGGATAGAATTATTAATTTTTGATGATCAGTATCTAAATATAATTTCTATACATGAATTACATCTGATCTGTGATTTGATAAATATACTATTAATTGAGTATAAGAATTTAAAAAATACCGTTGGACAAATCTTTTAAGGGAAAAAATGAAGAACGGGATTACGATTTCTGATTTAGAAAAGAAAAGTACTGCAACCTGTTTTCAATAAGGATGAATTATTTTTGACTCTGATCCGGGTTCGGAAAAGTGAAACATCAGAATCTTCTATCTGCTTTTTTACCAATCATTTTTATTACTAATGACCGATGTTGAGTTTTAACTGATTAAAAATCCTTACCTGTACTTCATTTTATTGATGAGAGGGTTCGCATACATGGTAAGAAAAAACTCATTCGAGATAGCATCGGAAGGGTCAATACGCATTTCAAGTCTGCGCACGAACAGCTGTTTTTCCTGTTCCGTATATTGATCAGCATAAGTATCGGTATTGTGAAGCAGGTCGTAAGCTATAAATTTGGTGGGCCAAAGTTTATAGTTTTTTATAATGGAATCGTCGATGATCTGTGCAATTGCCTGCAGCTGCTTATTTTTATTTTCAGCATTGGCAGCAATATCATCCAGCTCCGTATCAAGAACTTTGCCTGCATGCAGGTGAATCCGTTTCTTCTGACCTAAAACTCCGCTAAGCATGGTCATAAAATCCTCATCTTTACCTTTAACGTACTCCTCATCTCTGTGCTTAGCCAGAAGCTGAGGCATTTTTAAGGAATCTGTAGGATCATATTCGTAGGAAATGGATACAGGAACAATTTTCAGTGTTTTAAAATAATCCACCAAAGGTACATCTTCTGCGGCCATGGCAAGCATTTTTAAAACGCCTTGCTGGGTAACATCATTTCCGTCTTTTGTACGTCCTTCGCGCTGGGCAATCCAGACGGAGCGGTTTTCTTTATGTAAAAGTTCCTTAATATATTCAGACATGATCTGGGAGCTCTTCAGCTGCTCACGAAGCGGCAGTCCTCTCTGAACTAAAAAATTACGGTTCAGCTTGGCCAGGTCATGTAAAAAAGTTTTCTGAACAAGATTGTCCCCAATCGCTGAAGCCGTCATAATAAGACCTTTCTCTAGAAGAACCAGATTGATCAGTGAAGTATCTAAAACGATATCCCTATGGTTCGAAATGAAAAGGTACGATGTGTTTTTATCCAGCTTATCGAATCCCGAAGTCGTAAGGCCCTCAGAACTTTTCGCAAGGATCTGGCGAATGGTATGGGCAATAAAATTGTGCTGAAAATCACTTACAGAGTGGATATTTTTAAACTGCTCCCTCCAGATTTTCTTATCTGTATCAGGAAAAGTAAAACTCATCAGCGCGTTCATCATCGGATCACGGGCTATTCCAAGCAATGCTTCATTCACTTCACTGTCATCAAAAAACCGGATCTCATCGAACTTCGACATGTAATACTGTTAAAATTAAACTTTTTGCAAAAGAACAAAAATTTATTGAGGGTACGCCACAATGTTTGTTAAAGTATTATGATTTACGTTTAAGTTTAAAGAAATGCCCCATTCTAATCGTGTTAGTCCATTTTATCGGCCTAGGAAGCTGTAGCGTTAAAAAAATAAAAATTGATCCGTTAAAAAATTCCCACTGTCTGAGTGCGGACAGAACATTGAACCGAAGAAGAAACATTCAATCCGCACGAGTTTTGGGAATTTTAGGAGCAAATTTTATTTTTTAGCGAAAGATTCCAAGCCTTGAATTTTTGGTTCATTTTGTTTCAAGACAAAAGAACAATTGATAAAAAATAATCAATTATTTTACTTTTTCCAGCAGATACAGCTTAGCTCCTGAAAAAGCAAGTTTAGGCATAAGATTTCCTTCTAAAACCATCGTCTTATTATTCACATCAATGACTGAGATATAATTATTGGAATTGTATTCTATATAATTTTCCTTTTCTTTGGTTAAAGGATTTTTTCCGAATTCCATAGAATATTTTACCCAATCTTCTTCACCGGAACTGCAGTGTACCGGTTTAAACTTGGATTTTTTAGCTTTGAAAATAATCTGATCAAAACCTTCTGTACAGTCCGAAGTAAATGAACTTTCAGGATTCTGGTCATTGGTAAAGTCTTCAAAAGAGCCTTTGTACGCGCCCACTACTTTCCAGGTTCCGTCTATACGATCTTCATCTATTTTACCTTTTGCTTTGCTTACCACCCAACTGATGCCATTCACGGTTCCTTTTACGGCTTTGTAACCAATTGTCGCAGCTCCTGTCACCACTTTTGCAGCAGTTCTTACAACGCAGGAGTTTAGCACAAAGGCTGCTGAGACAAGGAATATGATCTTTTTCATATCATCAAATTATTTAAGATACGAAGATAAGATTTTAAAAACAGTATGTTTATTTCTGCAGTGTAGATTTCAGCTTTAGTGATCTACTGCTTTGAAAAAAGTATATTTTCAAAATAAAAAAAACAGCAAAAACTTCGTCTTTGCCGTTTTTTTTTATTACTTCGACAGTATTGCATGCGCCCCTATTTTGTACAAAAATGCTGTGTGGGATAAGAATGTCATCCCTTCCCTGCCATACTGTGGTACAATAAATCCTTTCGCTTCATACCGGTTGGTCCCTGAATTATAATACCAGTTGGCACAGCCGCTTATCTGGAGTTTAATATGGTAAATATGATCATATGCCTGTTGTTGGAAAGCTCCAAAATCAGGGAGGGAATTACTATACTGTCGCAGGTAGGATTCATATTAGTAGCTACGCGGGACAGAAACTGGGGTTGCTTCTATTTATTCCTTCTTCAGAAATGAAAGTATAATCATTGTCATACCAATCCTTTTCTTCATCATCAAAGGCATTGGCAATGGGTCTGGTAACAGTGGGGCAAGGGTAGCGGCATTTAGGGACAATTAATTCTTCTCTCATGGTTTATTTTTCATCAATTTTAAATGGTTTTCATATTATTATTCATTTCCGGCCAGGCAAAGCCCACGCCTCCATGCTTGTATCTTTCAGTTTCCAGATAAAAAGAATTCACTCCCTGAAGCCCTACCCCTGCGTAATAAACGAACCTGTCTACATGCTCCTGATATTCACCGAACTCCCGGTACTCAGCATGTAAAGCAAGGACTTTTGCCAATTCTTCATTATGGATGCGAAATGCCTCTGCACAGGCATCCTCCAGTGAAAGATTATATTCCTGCTGCAATACAAAAACCAGATTAAAAACTTCTGTACCCTTCGCCATTTCTTTTGGCAGCGAGTGAATGTCATTTTGCCACGCAACAACCAGGGTTAAATGAGATATCATTTTTTGAACGACAATATGTTCAAAAATATGCTCAGGAAGAACGAGACCTGATTCAATCTCGCCCAGGATCAGATAGGGGCGCATGAGAACAGAATACTCACGAATTGTTTTGAAAAGCGTAAGCGATGGCGGACGCTCTGCTATTTTGTACGGATACTCCAACTCGATTCCGTATCTGAAGGACTGATAAAAATAGTAAATAAAGCGCTCCACCCATATATCCGGCATCAAGGCGCGAAATTCATCTCTTATTAATGCCATATGATGATAGAGTGCATTTTCTTCCAGCTTCGGCTGAGCTCCCTTCAGAATGTCTACACAACGAATCCGTAGCTGTTGGATTTCCTCCAGAGATGAATGCTCCACCTGATCATCAAGAGCGACATACTGAAGCATAAACCTGTTACAGGGAATAGTCTGTTCATAGGTTAAGTCCGGCCACATACGGGCGGTGCACAGGTGCAGCCTCATTTTTTTGTATGTTGTGCGTTGCTTTTCGGTAAGGAAAGTGTAGTCATTGTCAATCCATCCGTCCATATCTTTTCCCATCTGCTCTGCATGTGGATTGATAAGGTCTGGCCAGGGATAATGGCCACGTGGCAGATAATCTTTTGAATTATATTCTTCCGGTTTCATATTGTTTACGTTCTAAGTTTGTAGATTATTGAATGGGTATACGTTTACTCCTCTTTTAATGTCTTTTTATATTTGATTCAGTCTTTCTTTCAGCTCCCTGGCCTCCGGAAATTCCATAGCATTGTAACGGCCAAGTTTTGTAGATATATTCTTCCATCCGCTCAATACCATGCTCATATAATGGACCCAATTGACTACGGCGTCCTGCCAGATACCGAAGTCAGGCAAAGAAGTCTGTAAAGCCACAAACTCTTTAAGATCCTCATTGTGAAGACGCAGATCTTCAAGACAAGCCTCCTCCAGAGAGATTTGTCGTTCATTCTGGATCACCTTAACAATATTGTAATAAACACTGTCGGTCGCTTCATCTTTCACTACGGACTGTACTTCGTTGAAATAAGTTACCAGATGGCAGGCCAGAGTCTGCAGGCGGCGGATGACCGGATGCTCGTGTATTTCCTGTGGCAGAATGATTCCTGTTTCTACCTCTGTAAGCTGCAGAAAAGGATAAAGACAGATAGAATCTTCCCTTAAAGCAATACATTCTTCTATGGTTGGAAATATTTTTTTCTCCTTGTATTGAAGTTCAGTTTCCAGTCCGGTAAAGTACCGGCTGATCATCTTTGTAAACCGCACGATTGATTCCTGTGGGATAAACTGCAGTAGCTCCTGCCTTAATGAAGCCAGCATAGCTCCCAGTGGTATTGTTGCTTCTGCAGCGCTTATTTCGCCATTAAGCACGGCAACCGACTGGAGATGTATTTTTTTAATATCACCGGATACACTTTCTTCATAAAGATCATCATTGTACAGCGTCCACAGCATCAGCCTGCAGATGGGTCTAAAACGTTCAAGTGATGCGGTAGGAAACCACTGAGCAGCAATGTGTGCCGTTTTGGTTTTTTTGTATTTTTTCCGAAGATCAGGATTTTGCTCATAAAGCCACAGGTACTCCCCGTCTATCCACTGATTTTCAGTTATTTCCTGCATTTTATCTGCATAGGGATTCTTTAATGTCGGAAACGGATAATTAAATTTTTTGTTTAATAGTTCAAGTGTGTTCATGGTTTTATAGTTATTTTAGTTTTACATAATAGGTACAATATGGGTGTCATTGGGCCTAAAATGATCAATGATAAGCAGGCCCTATAAAAATTTAAGCATACACATTCCGTTGATGAATTATCTGTTTTTAAATTCAACTCAATCTATATTTCCCTGGCATATAGGGTATAAGCTTCTTATAAAAATAATTCGGGATATAACCAATCCCAACCTGACTAAAAATATCAGAATTTATTTAAATTTAAAGGTTGATATCAGGTAAACTAATCTGTTGTATGCAGATGAACAGCTCTATTGCTTTATGGGAATTTTGGTAAAACGTAGTATCCGAACAGGTTTACCATCTTATCTGATTGGGCAGAAAATTTTCATGCGTTTTCATTTAATTGTTTTATGTTTTAATGGCATTAGTTTCTGATAATGAAAATAATAAAAAATATGACATGATTCAAATTTATCTCACACCTGATTGATATTTATTACCATAACATATTGATATGATAGGATTAATGAGCTTTCAGGAGAATAAAAAAGATTTAATGATCATTTAAAACATGACAATTTTTGTTTTTTGAATCATTTTTCTTCCTTTTCCATCTTCCGTTTTTAGTGAGAGAACACAAAACAATAGCAAATTTGTCAAAAAAAATACTTTATGATTAAATTATTCATTGGGTGTCATTGTAGGGCCAGTATCATGCCATGAACTGCTGTTTATTTAATAAAGCAGGCCTATATCAATTCTTGTAAGACACAAAAAAATTATAAAAACAGGTAATTATTATTCTTTCACAATCAAACACATTTTGCCTAAAAAATATCTATTTCAATATCAACGTCTATTCCCTCTATTTTAATATGGTCCGGATTTTCAAACTGAAAAGTACCTTTTGCCGTAAAGGCTTTATTATAGGATATCTCCCGATCATCTTTACCTGACTCCACTGTTACGTCAAAAGAAAAGAAACCGTCATTTACTGAAAAAGTTCTGTTAGGAATATCTACCCCAATATCCGTTGGATTAATATCTACTTTCCAATGGTCACAAACATAATTTTCGGGCTGTGTATTATTCAATACACTGCTCCATACATGATAATCATTGTTTAGTTTCTGCACAATGTGATCTCTGATTTTGTCAATTTCCATAGTTATCGTTTTTTGGTTAAGTAAAATTAATAGAGTCCGCTATGAAGCCACCACAGACCGGCATAGATATCTTTTCAGCCTTCTTACCGGCACATACACAAAAATGACAGACAGTACTCCTGCCAGCACGCCTACAAGCACTGCCATCGCCGTAGCATCCAGCTTATAATATTTTGAAAAACCGTACTGTGCAAAAAGTAATACAGACAATACCAGTAATCCGGTAATAAGTCCGTGCAAAATGCTCAGCTTGATCATGAGTTTCTTTTTATTCAGCTGTTCATCTACGGTAAATTCAATCGCGCCCTGTTCGGAAGCAATAATCACTCTGTTGATGATATCAATGGTGAGCACTACCGGTAAGAATATGGCCATGGGCAGGGTCAGCCGTGCCAGATTTTGGGTTCCGGAAAAGAAATGGGTGTATCCTAATTCCTGAAAGCTGGCGTAAGCGATAATGAAATTGAAGAATACATTCGGAAGGACATAATAAATTGTCCGCCTGATGAGAAAGCGTTTCAACGTGGTTTTCTTAAGTTTTTTAGGAGGTGGCGGCTTTAGTTTAAATTTCATAGCGACGAGATCAGGAGTTCAATGGCTTTATTTTTAATGGTTACAGCTTCTTCTTTGGGAAGGAAATCCTCATTGGACATCAACGTGAAATCCATTTGCTGGTTATAGGTTGTTGCAACCAAAGTATTCGAATTCAGCCAGGGAAAGGCAACCGTCGGACTGAAGACGGTTTCCACTTTAAAATGTTTATAATCGCTTGGGATATTGATTCTTCCCATATTGGAAAGCGTTACATCATGCCCACCTTTACTGGACTTCATCATGGAAACCATACGTTCAGCGACCGGATGCATCTGCTCCCCCATCCACAGAAGCTCTCTGGCCTCCATTTTTTCTATTTTTTCTACAAGATCTTTTTTGATCTGTCTGGCGTTGTCCAAGATATCCGTGTTTCCTTTTTTTAATGACAATTCAACGGTTGGCGCGAAAGCAAATACATGATCCTGCCTGATCTCCGGAATAAAATGGCGCACATCTACCGGGCTGATCACCTTACCTTTTGCCTGCTTTCCCTGAATCTCCTGAAAAGCCTGCATAAATGAAGAACAGAGCAAAGCATGTACAGAAACACCATGAGCTTTGGACTTTTCCGTTATCTGCGCAGTTGTATCTGAATTCAACTTCCAATGGACAGCGTAATTTTTTCCGAGGTTCCTTATCTTACTTTTCCGCTGCATGAGAAAAAAAAGTCGGGCCATCATGAGGTAAAAACGAGCTTTACGCTTCTTTTTTTTCATGCTGAAATCCAAAGGCAGAAAATCATCTACAGAGCTGAATACCTCATAAGGCTGCAGCTCCAGAGCAGGATCATCCAGTAAAGCAAGAAGCTCCGTCATCATGGTAACAAGGGAAGTTCCGTCGCAGATGCAGTGAGGCAGTACCCAGAGAATTTCCGATACATCATTTCCTTTAATCCAGACTAATTGGGCCAGTGGCTTTTTTTCATCTTTAAACAGCCGGAACCACTCAGTTTCGGATTCCTGCAGCCAGTCTTCATCCGTTTTCCGCTCAACAATACGGAGCGGAATAGGTTCCATTTCTTTTTCTTCTATGAAAAACGGATACTTTTCACTACTGTTATCAATCCTTGTTCTCAGCAAAGGATGTTTTTGCTGGATCTTTTCTAAAGCAGCCTTAAAGTTCTCCTCAGGGATATTTCCCTTGATTTTTGCCGTAAATACACAATTGACAGGTGTTTCAGGATCAACATACATGATCCGTTCCACCATCATTAAATTTCGCCTGATCATAATATTGCTATAGGGTCTAATTGTAATTTCACCGTATGAATCACCTCATCGCGAATGGCTAAGGCTTCAGCATACGGTAAATAGCCTTCGCTTCCTACAAATGAAAAATCCATTTCCCCTCTGAATGTTGACGTTACCATCGTCGTGGTATTGCCCAAAGGCCCGATCACAGAAGGACTGAAAATGGTTTCCAGTGTAAATTCTTTGTACTGATGGGGAATCTGAATGCGTCCCAGATTGGAAAACATACAGTCGTTGGACGACTTGCCATGCTTCAACAGCTTCGTGAAATTTTTCAAGGCATCATGAGCAGACTCCATCACCATCATGGTAATGTAGGGATTCAGTTTGGAGGTTTTCTTTTCTACAGACTCCTGCATCATCCACAAATTATCTGAAAAACTCACTTTATCATCGGACGAAACTACGATCATCAAACCGAAAGCGAAGATATGATCGTCCTTGATCTGTGGAGCAAAACGCCTGATATCTACCGGACAGGAAACTTTATTAAAAGCCGCCTCTCCCCTTACCTTTTTAAATGCATGAAGCAGCACAGCGCTTAAAAATGTATTGACAGTAACCTCCTGTGACTTGCAATAGGAAATCAGTTCCTTACTCACATCTTTGTCAAATTTCCAGTGGATCAGGTAATCATTTTGCCGTTCAATGGCTTTCTTACTGACAGGAATGCATTTGATAGCCGTTGCCGCCACCCTGCCGATGACCTTCGCTTTCAGCTTTTGGTAGCGGCTTGTAAGAATCGCTTCCGGGACCACATCATGAATCCCAAGAATAGGATGTTCTATCCCGATTTCAGCCGATGGATTGTCCAAAATTGTTAAAAATTCATACAGGAAAGCCATCGCAGAGCCCCCATCACATAAACAGTGATGAAAAGAAAAAAGCATATCCGAAACCTCCTCTCCTTTGATCCATACAAAGCGGAGAAGGGGTTGCTCCCCATAATGAAACAACGTCTGCCATTCTCTTCTGGACTCCTCCTGCCAGTCGTTCTCCCCTTTTCTGGGCACCATTCGTACCGGTATCGGCAGATGTCTTTCCAGTACTTCAAACCAGGGAATATTTTTTTCGTCATGGCTGATGAGTGCTCTCAACCATGGATGTTTGCCCTGAAGCTGGCTCAGCGCATGTTGAATATCTTCTTCCTTAAAGATACCCCGCAAACGGAACGGAATCACCGCATTAAAAGGTTCTGTTCCGTCTCCTAAAAGCATGCGCTCCCCAAATAACAGTTTTCTTCTCATAGGCTTATACCGTAACTAATGTTGAATGATGTTGCTGTACAAAATCTTCCAGAAGCTCTACCGCACGATCATTACCCCCGGCATTCAGTAAGTTCGCCTGAACCTCCTTTGCTGCGTTTCTGTATGCAGGATTTTCCAGCAGTTCAAAAACGGTTTCACGAAGGGCTTCAACACGTAATCGTTTGTACCGGATGCTGATTCCGCAGCCGGCTTTTTCAATTAATTTCGCAATATGAAAATGGTCGTAGGCAATAGGCGTAATGAGCATCGGTAGTCCGTTGGTGAAGGTGTCATTTACGGTATTAAAACCTCCGTGGCAGATCACCGCATCCATATGAGGCATCAACGCGGATTGAGGGACAAAGCTGCTTACAATAAAATTAGACGGCCATTCATCAAATATCTCCGGCGGAGTTGCCGCGATAACCGTTACAGGCTGATCTGCAAATGCGGCAATTACCTTTTCAAAGAATGCTTTACGGATGTCTACTAAAAGTGTCCCTAAGGATACAAATATATTCGGTGTTGTAGAGGCTTCCAGCTTTTCCCAGTCAAACGGAGCCGGATTCGGACGTCCTTTTACCGGACCTACAAATCTCATATGGGACGGAACGGTTTCAAAATCCGCAAAAGTCTGTGACGTGAAGACCAGATTCAGCTTATTGGAGTGGATAAAAATCCCTTCATCATCAATTCCCACTTCTTTCTGAAGGTCTTTGATCAGGTTTTGCTGCCATTCGAATATTTTGGGTGCGTTATTCGCGGTATCGCCCATTACATCTGGAGGAACAGGAGTAGTCGTTACACACGGAATATGATGTTTGTGGGCAAAAAGAGCTCCTCCGAAAGTGATACAATCGTTCACCAGAACATCCGGTTTCCAATGCTGCATCAGACGTTCCAGGCCGGGCATCATCATCTTGGCAAACGGAACATAGGTTTCTTCCAGTGCCAGTTTCATCACCTCAGGTCCTGAGCAGGCTGGACCGTCATCCTGTCTCTTTAAAATACGCTGAATATCCTCCTGAAAAGGGATAAGATCTTCTTCAGGATAAAAATAGCTTCCTCCTTCAGGAATATGTTTATGGTCTAACGGAGTGATTCCAAACCATTTTACTTCATGTCCGCGGGCGATCAGACTGGCTCCTACACTTAAGGTCGGGCTGATGTGGCCAAAAAACGGCGGGATCACAAATAAAAATTTAGACCCTGGCTTTATGGTTTCATCAGCAGGGATTAATGCTTTTTCAAGCAAACTGGCTGCAGTGGCTGTACCTCCGGCTTCAGTGAAAGATTCACGAACTGCTTTAGCAGCTTCTTTATATTCTGGATTATTTAAGATATTTTTCACAGCTTCGTTCAAATGATGGGATTTAAATCTGTTAAAATTAAGACGCTCTCCTGCTCCAGTACGCACCACCCGTCCAGCCACATGAGACTGATCATAGGCAATCGGAATCACAACTAATGGAAGACCGTTGGAAAGGGCTTCAGAAACGGTATTGTGACCGCCGTGGCAAACGACACCATCAAGATAAGGCAGCAGATCCAGTTGCGGAACCTGATGATAGACCATAAAGTTCTCCGGCCAGCTGTCAAAAAGCTGCGGATCAGAAACCAGTATAACCGTCAGGTCTTCATCTTTAAAGGCGTCGACCACTTTTTGAAAAAATGCTTTTTTATGATCATGATCGAAAGTCGTTCCGATGCTTACCAGGATCTTTTTGTGGGTACTGGTTTTCAATCTGTCCCAGTCAAATTCGCAGGAGATGCGGCGTTCCGTAAGAACAGGTCCCGTGAACTGATAGTTTTCCGGCAGATCCATTTCGCCAAAGAAATATTTTGAGGTTAAAACAAGGGTTAACAGATCAGAAGAAGCCAGTGAACGGTTTTCCGTCACTCCCAGTTCTTTCTGCAGTTCAATGATCTTATTCACTTCCCATTCATGTACTTTGGGCAGCTCGTCCATCATTTTAATGGCGGCCGGAGCGGTAACGGACGTGCTGTAGGGAAGATTCAGCTTTTTAGCGGCAATAGCAGCAGCGAATAACTGATGATCTCCAATCACCAAATCGGGCTGATAGTGTTTCAGCAGGGTAACAATTCCATTATAGCAATGTCTGTTTAAAGGAATCAATACGTCATCGTAAAGAAACTTGATACTGTCGATACCGTAGACTACTTTTTTAGAAATAATATCGAGATAGCTTTCACTTTCTCTTTTCTCCTCATCGGTTTGGTCATATTGAATGAGTAACAATTCTCCCCCGACAGGAAGTTTTGTACTTAAATTTTTGTCAAGACTGATCCAGGCCACCTCATGTCCTCTTTGCAGTAATTCTGCGCCGATGCTTAAGGTCGGATTGACATGGCCTGTCAATGGTGGAACAACAAATACAAATTTAGCCATGATTTTGTGTTAATGCGTTAGATAATGATTGAGATAAAAAATGAACGATCGATTCTGCGATTTGAACAGGCTCCTGTATCGGGACATTGTGATCCCCGGGAATCAGTTCCAGCTCAGATGGAATGATCTGTGTTTTCAGCCATTCCCCTGTAGGTTTACAGTTCGATTCAGATCCGTAAAGCAAAAGCGTGGGAATATTCAGCTCTGAGAAATTCGCTTCCCCCAGAAAATGTTTTTCCCTGATCATATCTGCTTTGATGCTGGTTTTTTCAAACAGGAATTCATACATCCGGTGGTTTTTCTCCATCTGTCTCTTGCCCATCTGCACTTTGGTGGTGTCCGTAAAATTGGCCACATAATGTTCAAGGAATTCCTTGCTGTATTCATCGATGATGTTACGGGCCTTTTCGTCCTGAGGATCTGGCGCTTCTATAACGACCAGCTGACTGACACGTTCCGGCGCTTTCAATGCTGTTTTCAAAGCAATCAATCCTCCGAAACTGTATCCGGCCAGATGTACTTTTTTAAGGTTTAAAACATCCATCAGAGCCAGTACATCGGATGACATACTTTCCAGATCGTAGCCGTCTGTAAAACGCTCGCTCATGCCGTGGCTTTTCAGATCGTACATCACCACATGGAAATGTTTCGCCAGAATCGGGGCAATATTAAAATAATAAATGGAGAGGTTGCTGAACATCCCGTGGATAAGCACCACCGTCTGTTCAGCCCCTTTGTTGAGTTCCTGAATATGAACCTGTTTATGGTTGACACTGATTATTGGCATTCGTAGATATAATTGATGATCATAAGGAGGTCAAGGTTGATCAGTTCGTCTAAGTCCATAGAAGACAACCATCCCGTGAAGTCAATCTGATCCCCGAAATGCGCTTTAATCTTCTCGGAAAAAGAAACGATTTCTATGCTGTCCATTTCCAGATCTTTGGTGAATGAACTGTCCGGAGTGATATCCATTTCCTCTACAAATTCAGCGCCTATCACTTCCGTAATAAAACCTTTTAAAAGAGTGAACAATTCTTCGTGATTCAATTGTAATGTGTTGTTTATAGTGTCCATCCGATAATATATTTTTTATGTTTAATAGTTTTTATTTCAGTTTGGTTGATCCATAAATGATCTCCCTCGATATGGGTGATTTCAAAGGCTTTAGGATTTCCTTTCAGTCCGGTTCCCAGAAACTTTCCGTACGCTTCTTTCGCTACCCAGAATTTGGTGGTCCATTCCGCCTGATCTCTGTCTTTTAATAATGCTAATTCGTGATCGGTAAATACCAGGTCATAAAATCCGGAACTCCGTTCTTCTATGATCTCCATATCAATACCAACCGGGCCACCCTGACGTGCAATACCCACCGCGTCCTTTTCTTTATGCGCTAAAGAAATATGGATATCTTCCGTGACATCACCGATCAGATAAGGTTTTCCGACTTCATCCTTCCCTATTTCAAAAGTGATCGGGAAACAAGCATGATTTTTCTTTTCACCGAGAAGATTCCGTACGGCATCTTTTACGGCTACACGGCTCACCATCCATTCTTTCCGCTTGTTGGGAAACAATTGCTGATGATATTGTTTTTCCGTCTGGTTGAAATATCTTTTGAGGATAAAATCCCACGAAGCGACTCTCGTGTACGCCTGATGGAAGAAAAATACCTCAGGGGCTATTTCCTCCGAAAGACGGTTATACAAAGGCGACATGGAAACATTCCACAGCGGTTCATCGATCTCCAGTCGGCGGTTTTGCCATCCTGTAATCGCGCACCATACTTTTCCGTCTCTTTTCAGGATGATATCGGCAATGGCAAATTCTTCATTGAGCTCAGTAAGGATGCACGTACATTCAAAAAGACCGTCCTGATCTTCCATATCACCAAAGAATTCGATATCTCTGATTTTCACAGGGAAAGCAATACGGTCTTTGGTCAGGGTAAGCTGCAGCCACAATCCGAATAATTGTCCGGCATTATCAAGCAGTGAACCTTTTCCACCGTTTCCTTTAATTTTTCCAACAATTCCTTTTATTCCTATCGCTGAAATCTCTGTAATTCCCTGGTACAGTTCTCCATGGAACATATGTTTGTCATAGATCTCTTCGGGTGTTCTTTCGATAGGCAGAAGGTCACCGATCGATAGGTTAAAGGCAGGAACGGCAGGTGCAGAGGAAGCCAGTAAGACTTCTGCATTGGCAAAGTTCTCGATATCAAGATAAGCGTGATTATTGGAGCGCCATTCTCCTTTAACTGTTTTTTCAAAAGGTTTGGCCACATTCATCCATTGAAACACGCTCACATTCATGATTTTATGAACGCGGGTTCCGGGTATTTCGGCCTGTGCTATTTCTGCTAACTGCTCAAAAATCATGGTCATCGGGATCACCGGTTCCATATCAGAGACATTGGTCCATCCTTTCGGCTGTCTCAATAAACTGTGATCGATGAGGTAAGGATGCGTATCTAAAGTAACATGCAGAAGTTTCGAGAAATTCTTACTGACAGGTGCTTTAGGAACCACAGGTCTTGGAATCGTAATTTCCGGACGGTTTTGAAACAGCGTCAGTACTTCTTCCTGCATCCGGATCATATCAGTGATATTTTCCTGGAACGCCTGAACCAGAGGATGACCTGTCTTAGCCACCGTTGCTGAAACTGTATGTTGTTTTGGTATTTCAAAAGACTGAGCCAGATTTTGAATTTCTTTAAAATCACGAATAATCGGCGATCCCAGCTGTAATTTGATTCCCTTTCCTGATGATTTTTTAGATTGATTCTGTATTTCTAAAAAGTCTAATGCTACCGTTTTACCTTCTACAAATAGTGCGGCTACCACACGTTGCAGCTGAGCCAGGGCAGATCTTGTAGCCACACTCGACGCTATCGTACTGAATGGTTTTCCTTTCAAAGTATCATCAATAAATCCAATAAGTCCTCCGGTTCCTATCTGAATAAAGAATTTTGCGCCTTCATCATACAGTTTATCAGTCAGTTCACGGAAACGGACCGGCTGCACCAAATGCTCTGCGCTTAGTTTTCTGATCGCATCCTGATCGGCAGGATACGGCTCTAAAGTCGTTGCTGACCACAACGGGATTTTCGTTTGTTGAAACTGCGCTTTTTCCATTCCTGCTAAGATCACATCCAGTTTATCAGCGATAAACGGTGAGTGAAAACCGGATTGGAACGGCAGAATCTGATGAAAGATCTGTTTTGATTTTAACAATGGAACCAATTCATCCAAGGCTACATTACTGCCACAAAGGATCACCTGATTGGGACAGTTGTCATTGGAAATATAGAGGTTTGGAATGTTGTCGATAAAAGGCTTGACCGCATCGATCCCCGCTCCGATTGCAATGAATCTGGAATCTTTTAATTCAAAGGTTTCCGGATTCAAAACATCAATCAGAGCTTTAACGGAATTCACTTCTGCCAGTTCTGAGGAATATCCAGCCAGCCATTCTCCCAGGCTGTGTCCCGCGTTCATATCCGGAACAATTCCCAGTTTTTTCAGGGCGTTATCAAGGATGCTGCATGTGTTGAAAATTCCCAATGCATCGCTTAATAAACCTTCCCCTTCTGTTTCGATAGGTTCGGTTAATCCAAAATAACGGCTCACACTGTCCACTTCTCCTTTCGCAAGACCATCCAGCCCCGGAAATACGAAGGCGATTTTACCTCCATCTTTCAGTAAAGGGGTGTTGGTGTACCAGATATCCTGTTTATTGCGCCATGGATTATCTTTAGCTACAATTTTAGTGGCTTTTTCTATTCTTTCAGGGGTCGGATCGAATAACGCAATGCGGTAATCCCCTTCTCCCACTTTGTTTTCGTTGTTTTTTAACGCTGAAAGCAATTCTTCATGGGTAGGCCTTGCCAATACTAAAACACGGTCTTTTTTCGGCATGTCATAACCTTCCAAAACAACGTGCGCATTGATTCCTCCAAATCCGAAGGCATTGACAGCCGCTACTTTCGGCAAGCCTGTTTTTGACCAGCTTTTCGGTTCCTGTACCGGTGCAAAACGGGTCTGCTCCATATCTGCAATTGGATTTTTACAATATAATGTAGGCGGTAACGTATCATGATGAAGCGCCAGACAGGTCTTGATTAAACCTGCGATTCCGGCAGCCGGCATGGCATGTCCGATATTGGATTTAACGGATCCTATTCCTGCAGCCTGGGTTGTTTCTTCTTTAGTAAAAAACTGAGCCAGGGTCTGAAGTTCTGTTTTATCTCCAAGTGGTGTTCCTGTCCCATGGGCTTCAAGATAACCGATCTGTTTTTCGTCAAGATCTGCATTGATCCATGCCTGTTGTAAAGCTTTAAGCTGACCTTTAACGGACGGGCTCATCACGCTGGTACCATTACCATCGCTGCTTACTCCAACACCTTTGATCACAGCGTAGATTTTATCCTGATCGCGGACTGCATCTTCCATTCGTTTTAAGACGACGAAACCACAGCCTTCACCAATTAATAATCCGTCTGCATCCATACTGAACGGCTTGATCTGCTGTTGATGAGACAAAGCTCCCAACTGGGCAAAAATACTCCAGAAAGCAGCATTCTGTCCGGTATGTACCCCTCCCGCGATGACCATATCACAACGGCCGCGGTTGAGTTCCTGAACGGCGTGATCTACTGCAATCAAAGCGCTGGCACAGGCAGCATCTACTGTGAATGCAGCACCTCCCAGATTGAAACGGTTCGCTACCAAAGAGGCAACCAGATTGGGAATCAATCCCATGGCTGTATCTGCTGCGAAACGGCCTTTTCGTTCCTGGAAAGCATGCTTCACCTTTTCGATATCTGCTGAGGATACCTGAGGAAGCAATTCATGAAGCAATGAAGAGATCTGTTCTCCGGTGCGCACGATTTCAATGGCACGCGTCGCTCCGGGACCGGTATAGTTTCCTTTACCAATGATGATTCCTGTTTTCTCAAGAGATGTTCCCTTTTGAAATACACCGGCATCTTCCAGGGCTTTCTGCACCAGATCGAGGGTTAATAAATGATCCGGCTCCGTTCCTTCTACTGCTAACGGAAGAATTCCAAAAGCTGTAGGATCAAATTCATAATCTGAAATAAATCCTCCGCGCTGACAGTAAAATCTGTCCACAGGACTGGTAGCATCACTGAAGTGTACAGGATCAATCCTATCAGCCGGAGCCGATTGGGTGGAATCTACCTTATTGACAATATTCTGCCAAAAAGTATCGGCATCCTGTGCCCCGGGAAAGACACAGGATAGGCCAATAACAGCAACATCTGTTTTTTTCATAGTTATCGTATACAGAGGTTTACCAGTTGTTTCCGGACATGATCAGTACCTGACTTTCGGTTCCGTATTTGATCTCGTTAAGAAAGATTTCTTTCCCTTGGTCCAATGGAATTAAAGAGATTCCACGACGTTCGTATTCTGTTTCCAGTGTTGAAGAAACCATTCCGGCTCCTTTCCACGGGCCCCAGTTGATGGAAATTACTTTTCCTTTTAATTTTTTGTTTAAAGCTTTCGCATAATCATCCAGTACGGAGTTGGCAGCCGCATAATCGGTCTGGCCTTTATTTCCGTATACTGAAGCGATACTTGAGAAGAGCACTACAAACTGACAGTCAGCACGCAGCTGTTCTGCCAATACACGAAGTGGTTTCACTTTGGTATCAAAAACACGTTCAAATGAGCTGGAGGTCTTCTGTCTGAACAATTTATCTTCCAAAAGACCGGCTCCATGAATAACACCGTCTAAACGGGCGTATTTCTCGTAAATATTTTTGATCAGATCTGATAATCCTTTTTCGTCACAAAGGTCTAAGGACTGATACACCACCTTATTTCCCAATTGCTCCATATCTCTGATCGTACGCAGGATCTGATTGTTTTTGAAAATTCTTACGGTCTCTTTTTCAATTTCAGCAGGCGAAGTGAATGTTCCGGTTTTAATAAGATAGCTTCTTATTTCTTCCTTGGTCGTCATGGCTTCCACTTCTTTCAATCCTATCACCTCTCTCGGATCTGCTGATCTTCCTACAAGAATATAGGTGCAGGGATAGGTTCCGGACATATGCTTCACCAATTCAGAAGTGATGCCCTGCCCGCCTCCAAGCACCAAGACAACAGATTCCTGATCCAGTTGAATATGTGCTTCTTCCAGACTTGTGGACAATGGAGAAGGTATGATCTCTATTTTATGCCTTTGGTCATGTTTATAAACGACTTCAGAAGGCTTATCTGTGGTTAATATTTCTTTTAAAGCGATCTCCGTAATCTGATCAACTTCCTGTGGCGTGCTCAGACTGATCAGTCTGCATGAGGTTTGTTCAAATTCTCTTGCTAAACTTTTGAAAAGTCCCGGATAGCCTTTGTAATGACGTAAAAGGCGGGTATCAGTCAGTTCCTGGATATGGGCAGGAATGTCTGAAATCAGATACACCCATTTGGCCTTGTCAAGATCCAGTTTCTTGATCTGGTCCACATGTTCAATGATGCTGTGTTTTACCGTTGAGGAGAACAGGTCCAGAATGATAAGTCCATCAAAATCCTTAAGGTCTTTTTTTGTATCGACCAATTCTGCAACAGCGCCATGTTTTTCAAGAGCATGTTTGATTGCCATGGTCTGCGGACTGTTGTCCTGAGTGATTGCAAAACGTTTTCCCTTTATGATTTCTGTATTCTGTTCTGTAGAAATATCGGTTGGAGTCAGAGCAAAACGAAGGCGTGACAATGAGTTCTGTACCGGCTCATTATCTGTGTTTCCACTCATCTCGCTGATCCATGAGGCCAATCCTTTTAGTGTTTTAATGGCAGCCAGTTTTTCCATCAGATCGTCAGCCTGATCCCTATCTTCCCCGAAACCTATTTTGGTTTTAAGGTCTCCGACAATTTCCATACGCTTAATAGAATCAATACTTAAATCTGCTTCCAGATCGAGATCCAATCCAAGCATTTCTTTCGGATAACCGGTTTTTTCACTGACGATATCCAGAATTACATTTTGAAGTTCTTCAAGAGAGAATGCAGATTTACTTTGTACTTCTGCCGCCGGTGTTACTGCAGTTCCGTTTTTTTCAGGAGCAGCTGTTGGAATTCCTGTCAATTCTGTTAACCAGGAAACCAGACCGCTTAACGTTTTGATCGATGCTAATTTTTCCATGACCGTATCTTCATCGGCATTACCTGATGTAAGCGCTCCCAGTTCACTGCGAAGCGTTCCGATGATTTCTACCCTTTTGATAGAGTCAATGCTCAAATCCGCTTCCAGGTCCATTTCCATGCCCAGCATTTCTTGAGGATAACCGGTTTTATCACTGACCACCTGTAATAACAAGGTTTTAATATCTTTTGCCGGAGCCTGTTTTGCTACAACAGCAGCCTGCTTTTCTACATTGACCGGCTGTGCAGGAATCGTCACCAAACGGTCGTTCACAGGGGCCTGTACCGGCGCAGCATAAACAGGAGCAGGATTGATCTGTGGATTCTGTCCCAGGAAGGAAAGCATTACATCACGCTGTGCCTGGATCAGCTGTTTCATGGTATCCAGATATTCGTAAAGCATACGTTCAGCGGAAGGCTGAGATTCTGCTACAGGAGTTGGTTGGTTATTGGTAAAATTGTTCATTGGAATAGGATTTAATATCGGTAATGCACCATTAGCCGGCAGATTACCTGTGGTTGGATGTGCCGTCTGTCCGTTCACACGCCAGATGGCCGGATTTTTCTTATACAGTTCAGGCTGGTCCATCTGAATCAGTCTGGCATTGCGCCCTTCGAAAAGTTTTTCAATGCTGAAGCTTCGGCCTGTTCCCAGATATTGTGCCAGCATGGCAAGAAGATGGCTCAGTTTATTACGGTTGCTGTCTTCTACGTAAAGCGTCAGCTGATCTTTCTCCAGGCAAGATTTAGTCAGTCCGGAAAGTACTTTTCCAGGGCCTACTTCGATGAATATTCTGGCTCCGTCTTCATACATCGCCTGAAGTTCTTCTACAAATCTTACCGGCTGTACCAGGTGATCTGTCAGTCTTTCTTTAATTTCCAAAGGAACTGTTGGATAAGGTTCTGCAGTCGTATTCGACCAAACCGGAATCTGCATTTCATGGAAAGGGACGTCTTTTAAAACCTCATCATATAAGCCCTTGGATTTGGCCAGTAACGGACTGTGAAATGCACAGGCTACTTCTAATTTCTTTGCAGAAATGCGTTCCTGTTTAAGGATCTCCATTAATTTATTGATAGCCGGCGTACTTCCTGCCACCACACATTGGGTCGGAGCGTTATAATTAACCGGATAGCAGCCTTCTGTCTTGTCTAATACCGGCTGTAACTGTTCTCTTGTCGCGCTTACCGCAATCATAGTACCCGGATCTCCGCCTTCTACTGAATTCAGAATGGCGTGGGCTCTTTCAATACTTAGGTCAACCAGTTTTTCTTCTTCGAAAACTCCGGCAAAGCATAAAGCTGGTAATTCACCATAGCTATGACCTGCTACCATATCCGGAACGATGTCCAGCGATTTCAGGAAGTTAGCCAAAGCCAGGTCAACTATTCCCAAGATAGGTTGTGCCAGGCGGGTATCTTTAATAGTTTCTTTCTGTTGTTTTAAGGCAGTTTCATCAAACGTTGCCGAAGGGAAAACTACTTTCTCCAGTTCAGGATATCCGTCAATCAGGTTACGCATAGACGGAAAAGCTACGAACAGATCTCGGGCCATATTGATTCTCTGACTGCCCTGTCCAGGGAAAAGGAAAGCTACTTTACCATCGCGTTTATTTACTGTAAAAGTGTCTTTGCTTTCAATGCCGGATAAAGCCAGTTCGATATTCATCATCAAATGTTCAGCAGTATCAGCAACAATGCTTAGCTGGATTGGCTTTTCTGAGTCCACCGCTAAGCTGTAAGCCATATCTTTTAACGGAATATCACCGTTAATTTCTAATAAAGATTTGATCTGTGCCAATTGAATTTTCGCATCCTCATACGTTTCCCCACGGAATACGAATAATTCTGACGGCCAGGATTGCAATACTGCAGAATCATCTTCTTTAGGATGGTTAGCAATGACCGTATGGAAATTGGTTCCCCCGAATCCAAAAGCACTGATTCCGGCATAGCGGTTTTTCTCGCTCCACAATCCGCTTTCTGCATAAAAAGCAAAAGGACTTGTTCCGGCATTATAATAAGCATTGGGCTGCTGTAAATGAAGTGTCGGTGGTTTTACGCCGTGGTATACCGCCAGCGAAGCTTTGATCAGCCCAGCCAATCCTGCCGCACATTTGGTATGTCCGATCTGTGTTTTTACAGAACCTAAATGAGTCTGTCCCGGTATCGCTCCTGAACGGCTGAATAAATTCGTCAGTGCGCTAAGTTCGGTCTTATCTCCCACTACAGTTCCGGTTCCGTGAGCTTCCACTAAGCCCACTGCCGCAGGACTGATTCCTGCCTGAGAATAAGCACGTTCCAATGCGCGTACCTGCCCTATTTTTCTGGGTGCTGTAAGACCCAGAGCTTTTCCGTCACTTGATCCGCCCACTCCTTTGATCACAGAATAAATACGGTCGCCATCACGTACGGCATCTTCATATCTTTTTAAAACAAGAATTGCAACGCCTTCTCCAAGGGCGATTCCGTCTGCTTCTCCGTCAAATGTCGCACATCTTCCTTTTCTGGAAAGTGCGTGGGTACTGGAAAACATCAGGTAATCATTGATCCCGTTATGCAAATCCGCTCCGCCGGCAAGAACCATATCGGATTTTCCTAATACGAGCTCCTGGCATGCCAGATCAATAGCTGCCAAAGAAGAAGCACACGCCGCATCTACCGTGAAGTTCCTTCCCCCAAGATCCAGACGGTTGGTAATTCTACCTGCAATTACATTAGCCAGAATACCCGGGAATGAATCTTCCGTCGTATGTGGAAATGCCTGCTTCACCTCTTCATGAAGTTCTCCGAAAACCTGTTTATAGTATCCTCTGAAACTATAGCTGTTAGCGAGGTCATTCCCGCCTTCAGCGCCGATGATGACAGAAATATTTTCTCTGTTGATGTGTTTTTCTCCATAACCTGCATCTTCCATGGCACGTTTGGCGACCAATAAGGTCAACAGCTGTGTCGGCTCAATAGCAGCAAGTGACTGAGGAGGAATCCCGAATGCCAAAGGATCGAAATCTATTTTCGGGATAAATCCGCCCCACTTAGAGTGCGATACATCCGGCCCGTCTGAATCCGGATGGTAATACAGTTCTTTGCTCCAGCGTTCATCAGGAACTTCTGTAACACTGTCTCTGCCCAGGATGATGTTTCGCCAGTATTCTTCAAGGTTTTTAGCGCCCGGGAAAATACATTCCATCCCGACAATCGCTACATCCAGAGGCTTTTCTGTGGATACCGGCTGTTCCGGTAAAGCGGCCTCTTCAATATATTTATAATTATCAATACTTACGTTCTGATGAAGGGATGCAAGAGAAATCACGCGGTTTTGCATCGTGGCTACCTGGCCAATCATGTACATCCCGAGATCCAGCTGCTCGTTTTTAGGAATATTCACCAGTTTATCGCCCTGACGGTCAATTCCTTTTGCAGCAATCCTAAGCCTTCCCACATTTAATTTTTCAAGCTGTTCCCAGACTTCTTTTTTATCGGTTCCGGCTGCCAGAAGCTTTGTCTTCTCTTTACTGAAATGCTGGGCAAATGCTGTATTTAAGCAACGTGTTTCGTGTCCCGGTGCTGTTTCCAGTAAGACCGTGTCTTTTGCCTGCATCGCCTGTATCTGGAATTCTTCCTGGATAGCTCCCGTTCGTACGGCTTCTTCAGTATACAGATAGGCAGTTCCGATTAATACTCCAACTTTTACGCCTCTGGCTGCTAACGGAGCCGCCATGACAGAAACGAATGCTGTTGAAAATGCATTGTGAATTCCGCCTGCAAAAAATACGCTGATCTTTTCCGGATGATCTTCTTTTAAAATACGCTCGATCTGTTTTTCCCAAAGAACCATGCTTGAAAGCGGTCCTACGTGGCCACCGCATTCACGGCCTTCAAAAATGAAATTGGTAGCACCTTCTTTTAAGAAAATGTCCAGTAATGCAGGGGAAGGAACATGCAAAAAGGTTGTTATTCCCGCCTTTTCAAATACCTTAGCCTGAGCAGGTCTTCCTCCGGCAATAAGAACAACAGAAGGTTTAGCCTCCAATATATAGGAGGTCTGTTCTTCTCTCAATTCCTGAGGGGCAAATCCAAGGATACCTACGCCCCATGTTTTTTCACCGGCCAGTCTTTTAGTATCCATCACTAAAGATTTTGCCTGTTCTCCCTTAAGTAGCGACAAAGCCACAAAAGGCAGGGCACCTGCATCTGCAACGGCATTGGCAAATAGAGGTACGTCACTAACGCGGGTCATTGGCCCCTGAGCAATAGGATAACGCAAGCCCAGCTGTTTAGCCATTGTATTATTCTCGCTAATTACCTGAAGGGCTTTAGCCTGCTTCAGATGTCCATACATCGCTTCTTTAAACCCAAAAATCATTTTTTTCAGATTTTTGAAATTTTCATACAGATCTGTTGCTAACGAAATATCCTGGCCCATAGGAATATAATTTTTATACAGATCAAAGCCTGTAAAATATTCTCTAAGCTCTTCAGGAGTGATATTGTCCTGTAACGCAGGTGAATTTGGCCTCACCAATACGCGATGATTGGCTATTATTTTGGTTTCGGTACCGTTGAGCTTTGAGCAAAGGTCCTTGATTTCCTGTGGAACGGAACTCTCCGGGAACAGAGCAAGCTGACTATCCAGTACAACACCTGCTGCTCCCAGTGCTTTGGCAGCAGCGACCGTATGAATCCCTACTCCTCCATGTATCCAAACGGGAACAGAATTAATTTCTTTGATGATACGCTGAAATAATACAAATGTAGACTCATAGCCTACGAGGCCACCTGCTTCATTGCCTTTGATAATAATCCCTTCGGCACCAGACTGTTCGGCCAACCTGGCTTCATCTAAACTGGTCACCTGATAAATAACGGGAAGGTCCGGGATAAGGTTCATTAAAATACCTGACGGAAGGATGGCCAGCCTGACGTTTTCCGGGATCTGAAGGGATATAAAGTTGTCGTTCGGCAGATAAATTCCATAAGACGGTATATCTGTCTGGTTCATTTGATTCAGCGCTTCCTGAGCTGCTTTTGAATCATGTCCTAGGCTTAAGACGGGAAACGCACCTGCCTCATGCAATTTCAGCATAAGATTAACATCCGGTTTTTCAAAAGGCGTTACACCAACAATGGTTAAGTTTTTCATTACATTCATGGTATTGAGATAATAACTGGGAAATTATATAACACAACTCGCAACCTTTCGGTATAAAGAGCATTTATCAATTATTAGGGAATAAAAATAATAAATTTATATTACATTTCTAATCATAAATAAAATTTAATAATTAATTATTAACAATTAATTATTATTAATTTAAATACCATTAAAAAATGTAGATTATATTTTTATTATCGAAAATGAGACGGTACAGCCTATAAGCTTCAATTATAAACGTTTATAATTGATAATTTAAAGCAAATATAGAAATAAAAATAAAATAAATCAATAATAAGAGAATTATTTATCCTATATTACAAAAATATAACACACCTGTAAAAGTGTATGAAATCTACAAAAACCAGGTTTGCTGATCCGGTAAAAAGAATCTGCAAATTCAGAATTTAGAATAAAGCAATAGTAAAGTTCTATAAAACTTCACAAAAAAATAACGTTACCCGAAAGCAACGTTATGAGAATAAGAAGATTATAGAATTATTTTTTTTACCCGTTGGGATTAATCATGCAACAGATGATTTAAGATCAATCCCTGTTCCCACTTTTAGCCTGTCGTACTGTCTGATTGTCTTTTTGGTTAAATCTGTAAACCAGCGTTAACCGATAGCGGGCAGCATTGGGAATACTGGTCTGGCTGATTTCGTAATCTGCTCCTGCCGTTCTGCTGTTTGATTTTCTTAATCCAAACAGGTTACTTACATCAAACATAAGCGTTGCTTTATCTTTTAAAAAAGTCTTGCTGAGTCCAAAATCAATGTTGTGAAGAGCATCTGTATGAGTTTGGGCAGTAGCATTGGCTCCTCTGAAATTATAAAGTGTCTGAAAAGCAAGTTTGTTCTTCAATTTCAGCTGGGCACTTACGCGGGCGGTTAAGGTATTCCCGGAATAGTCGAAGCTTTGATCCTTATAACTGCCCTGTTCGGCGTAATGAAACAGATTAAGTTCTGTATTAACCTGCAGCCATTTGAAAGGATTATAAAGCACAGACAGCTCGAGACCGTAACGGGTTTCCCTGTTGATATTGACCGGCATCATGATAAACAGCCCCTCCGGATTCCGGAATGTATAATCTTCCATCACTCCGGTATTCCGCTGATAATAGAGGGATGGATTAAAAGTAAGGGCCTTCCAGTTTTTAAGGAAAGCAAATTCAAAGACGTTGGCGTAAGATGGGTTAAGATCCGGATTGCCCACATAACGGCTGGTCAGATCAGTCAGTTCATTAAAAGGATAAATCATATTCAGCCTTGGTCTGTTGATTCTTTTGCTGTAGCTTCCCTGTAAAGTTGTCTGCTCATTGAAACGATAGCTTACATTTAATGTTGGAAACAGACGGTTATAATTTTTCTCATTGGTATAGCTGCCCGCACGGTCTTCGATACCAATATGGGTAAGCTCACCGCGTACACCGGCCTGATAACTTAAAGTTCCGGTTTTTCCGGAAAACTGCACGTAAGCACTTCCAATCAATTCTTTATATAACAGATGATTGTCAATCTGATCAATAATCTCCCAGCCGGCTGAGTTCTGCTGTTCCGCGATAAAGTCGCTGTTTACCCTCCGGTCTTCCAATTTCAAACCGAATTCCAGAGTGGAAGTACTGTCCAGTGGTTGCACCATATCTGTTTTAATCATAAAATCCTTACTTGCACCCATTGAACTTGTTTTGATCGACGGTAAGTCTACAGCAGATGGAAACACTTTGCGGGTTGATAAGTTCCAGTCTTTGTCACTGTCCCAGAAATCATACTGCATATCTACCGTCAGCTTCTTTCCTGCTTTAGCAAAGTTTTTGGTATAATTGAATTCGAACTGGTTATAGCTGCGTTTTTCCCATGATTCACCCTTTCTGGTGAGACTGCTATCCATAACATTGCTTTTATTTGAATATAAATAATTAAGCTGGGTCTTGTCGTGATCATGGGTTGAATTTCTCAGGAAAGCTGCGGTAATGGTATTATGATCATTAATCTTAAAATCTGCTCCAAAATAAAGTAATTTGGCATCATCATGCCGGTTCTCATCCTGCCTCCGGTTCAGATCAGCCGGTGTTCCTGAAAGTCCGGTGGACTGTTTCATCGTATACAGACCTACATAATCTGACAGCCTAATGCCATAGGTAGCAAACAGATTCAGTTTATCTGATTTATAATTCAGGCTGGGACTGATACGGGTTTCATTGGGAATACCACCCACCAGACGCAGCTGTCCACTGAATCCAGCCTTTTTATTTTTTTTAAGTATGATATTGATAATCCCTGCAGAGCCACCTGCATCGAATCTGGAAGAAGGGTTGGTGATGACCTCCACACGCTCTACCTGATCTGCAGGTACCTGCTCCAAAGCATTGCTCTGAGTCAGTCCGGTTCGGCGGCCGTCAATTAATACCAATACATTAGAGTTCCCCCGTAAACTGATTTCCCCACCCGGACTCACACTAACAGAAGGAACGGTGTTGAGAAGATCCGTTACCGCACCCGACTGTGAAAGAATATCCTTACCGACTTCAAAGACTTTTTTGTCGAGCTTTAAACTGACCGATGAACGCTGCCCTGTTACAGACACTTCCTGTAACAGTTTTGTATCTGACTCTAAAACAATTTTTCCCACATTAACTACATCACCTGGCTTAACCACTACAGGCCTGCTGATCGTCTGAAAACCCGCAAGAGCATAACTGACGGTATAATTTCCAGCCGTAACGTCTTCCAGCCTGAATATTCCTTTAGCATCCGAAATACCGGCGGCAATCGCCCGATTTCCGGTATCCTTTAAAGTTACCGTTACATACGATATGGGTATATCCTGTTTTTCCTGAATGATTCCAGTGATCTGACCTTTCTGTGCGAATGAATACTGAATAGAAAAGATGATAAAAAAAATGATGGCTACTTGTTTCATGATGTAAATTTAAATCGCAGGAAAAGTCATTCACAGAAAAAACATCTGAACAGCTCTACAGGCTTTCCAATGACATCCGGTTTTTCAAATTAGCTTGTATATTTACATTATGTATTATTTAATATTTTTATTAACACTGCTTGACCTGCTGGCCATACCTGTTATCCGGAATGAAGACCCGGTACCGGTTTATAAAACCGGAGACAATATGGCCTGGGTAAGTAAAAATTACAATGATAAAGACTGGTCTGAAACCAGGGGTAATACTTCGGATAAGATATTCTGGTCACGTACCCATGTTGATCTGCGTCCGGTGGAAAACGAACTGATCCCTCTCGGTCTTCAGATCAATTCTTTCGGGGCTTTTGAAGTGTACTGGGATGGTGTACTGATCGGCAAAAACGGACAGCTTCCGAAAAATGGAAATCCGGAAATACCGGGAACCGAATGCAGTTATTACAGAATTCCGAATCATCTGATTTCGCCCGGTCTTCATACCATTGCCATGCGCAGCTCCCAATCCCTTTATCCGGATGTTCAGCGGAATATTGGATTCACAATCAACAATTACGAAACATTACTGACCAATCCGCTGATCACAATGGCGTATATGAACCTGATGGCCGGAGCTTTTCTGATTGCAGCCGTTTATTATTTCTTCATCTATCTGAACAGCAAAAGAAGACAGAAAGACATCCTTATATTTGCCACCATATGTCTTCTTTTTTTTACTTTACTGATCATGGAATATCTGAAATTCCATGTGATGCTCCCCTATTCTGAGTTCTTCGTACGCCTTGAAATTATCGGATGGCTGACGTTTACCAATGCGCTGCTGGTCCCATGGTATTTTATTATTCAGTTTAATTTCAGATATGGGAAATGGCTGATGCTCGCCCTGCTGCTGACGCTTCTTGGACTTTATTGGTTCAATTACGGGCATTATGACCTGACTGCCCGGCTCTACAGCCTGGCCATGCTGATAACTGCCTTCATTGTGGTTCTGAATGGAATTCGTCAAAAGGAAAAAGGTGGCTTTATTGCTCTGGCTGCTCTTTTGGCGAGTGCATTAGTCAACAGGCTTGTCGTTTATGATTTTGGGCTGTTCATCAGTTTTACCATTATTGTACTGTCTATGCTTTATCTGCACTCTATCCGTACCAGTGTCATTGAGGCGGAGCATCAAAATGCTGTTTTACTTTCATCAAGACTGCAACTAGAATTACTTAAAAAGAATATTCAGCCTCATTTTTTAAGGAATACACTGACTTCGATGATGGATTGGGTAGAAGAATCCCCTAAGGACGGAGCCCGCTTTATACAGGCACTGGCTACAGAATTTGACATTATGAACGAGATCTCTGAACAGACCCTGATCCCTATAACCAAAGAACTGGAGCTTTGCCGACAACACTTGTCGGTCATGGGTTTCCGGAAGGAGATGAATTATATCTGGGACCAAAAGGGAATCGATGAAACACAGCTGATACCGCCGGCGGTTATTCATACTTTGCTGGAGAATGGCATTACGCACAGTGAGCCATTGTCGGGGAACACGATTCAATTTGTACTCCAATATTCTTTATCAAAAGATGCCCATCAGTATACTTTTGAAACTATTGCGAAGAACCGGCCAGTGATGACTGACCGTGCAGGCGGAAACGGCTTTAAATACATCAAAGCGAGGCTGACTGAAAGTTATGGTCAAAACTGGACATTCGAATCGGGTTCTACGGAAAACGGCTGGATGTCTGCCATTCAAATTTTAAAATAATGAATATAGTAATTATAGAGGACGAGGCCAGAATTGCCCGCCGTCTGCAGCGTATGACATCTGAATTCTTTACAGACAGACCCCATGAGATCATTATCTGTGATTCCCTACAAAAGGGGCTTGAACAGGTTTCGCGCCAGATTCCTGACCTTGTATTGCTGGACCTTAACCTGAATGGAGATAATGGTTTTGAGCTGCTGGAACAGATGGTAGCCGCTTCTTTTCATACGATCATCGTTTCTGCCAATATTGATAAAGCAATTACCGCTTTTGCATACGGAGCTCTTGATTTTGTCCCCAAACCTTTTGATCAGGAAAGATTTTTTAAGGCCTTGACAAGATTCGTCAGCCCCACCCTAAAACCGAATGAAGACATTAAATACCTTGCCGTAAAAAGGGCCGGACAGGTTCGTCTGATCAGTATTTCCGAGGTGATCTACATCAAAGGAGCCGGCATTTACACGGAGCTGCATCTCAATAACGGACAACATGAACTCCATGATAAGTCCCTTGAATATTTGCAGCAGCTTCTTCCTGAGAGGTTTGAGCGTATTCATAAGTCTTATCTTGTCAATTTTCAGCAGATCGAAAAAATTATTATCACTCCCGGCACACGATATGGAGCATTGCTTAAAACAGGTGAAGTGCTGCCTGTAGGACGTTCGAAGTATAAAGATTTGAAGAATAAAATGGTGTGATGTCTGGTTTGATATGTAAAAACTTATCCTTAAAATAGACTCAGGTCATACTGTTTTACCAGGTCTAAAATCATGTGATAACCGGCTGAAGAGTTTCCATGCTGATCTAAAGCAGGACTGAAAACACCAATTCCCATCTTCCCTGGAACACTTACCGTAATTCCGCCTCCGACACCGGATTTGCTTGGTAAACCTACTGTTCTGGCATATTCTCCACTGAATTCGTACATCCCGGCAATAAGCATTTGTGACTGGATCAATCTGGCAAGATCCTCATTTTTATAGGCAGAATCTCCATCGAACCGCACACATTGATTGGCAAAGAAATAACCGATTTTAGCTAAATCTTCGGCTGTCAGCTCAATAGAGCATTGCTTGAAATAATTATCCAGCTGATCCTCATTTCCTGAAATCAGTCCGTTGTTTTTCATCAGGTAAAACATACCACGGTTACGGTGCCCTGTCGATTTTTCGGATTCGTATACGGATGTATTGTAGTCAATTGTATTATTTTTGGTTATATACCTTACCAGATCCAAAATTTTAAGAAATGGCTTTTCACCTTCTCCAGCAATTAACGAAGTGGTAAGAATCGCTCCTGCATTCATCATCGGATTCAATGGCTTACCTGTGGTTTCGAGATTGGAAAAGTGGTTGAAAGGCCTATCGGTTCCGAAATAACCCATTTTATCAAAGACACCGGATTCACCTTTTTCACTGACAGCAATCATCAGTGCAATGATTTTGGAAATGCTCTGCATGGTAAATTTCTTGTGTACATCGCCGGTATTAAAGATTTTCCCGTTTTTACCGACCACTGAAAAAGCGATTGCTTTTGCATCCATTTTCCCCAGTTCAGGAATGTAATCAGCCACTTTTCCCTGTGTATAATAGGTTCTGTTTTTTTCCAGAATACTGCTTAAGGTTTTTTCCGAAATTGTGGAAATATCTGCTGCTTTTTGGGCATATATCACAGTATTCAAGGAAAGAAAGGCTGCAATACAGATCCCTTTTGCAGAAAGTAAGAAACTATTATTGTTCATAAAGGCATTTCGGCGGATAACTTATCATCAACCATGAAAAACAAAGATAAAGCATTTCCTCCTCTGCCAACAAGTCTAACGGAAAATATCAGTTTTACAATTTGTTCTCCTAAGCTAAGTATTTCTACCCAAAGCCATAATTGGTCATTTGTACTCTACAACAGCCGTATTCTTATTTGTTACTTTGGAATACTAAACAATTAGAAATAACCAACAAAATAAATTCGATATGGAAACTACAAACGTTAATGCCAACTCTTCCGGCCAGCTTCAATTGGGTGGAGGGGCACAATTCTGGGTTTATCTTTCACCTCAGAACAATACCGCTAAAATGATTTCTACATGGCGTGTCACATTTTCACAGGGTAACTGGAGTGATTCGATTTCCAGCGATGACCCGACGAAACAAATCCAGACTCCCAATCTTTCGGGTATTTTTGAGATTAAAGTCGAATTATTAAGCGGGTCTACCGGTACTTGGCGCCAAATTCCGCCTCAGGCAGGGAGCTACAATGAAATAGGCTGTAATTCGAACTGTGCTTCTATGGTAGGTATTGTTGCTGACAGCACCAACCCGCCTCCGGGAGCTATAAATGCGCATTTCTGGACGACATGGGATGCTATGTGTAAAGCAGGATAAAACAATCTTCATCGCACTAAGCTGTCAGCTATTCATTTAAGAACATCAGATACAAAATCAGATAAAGCCGTCTCATTGCTGAGACGGCTTTATATTTATTACCGAAATCGTCTGAACATTATCTAACAAAAGTCAAGTGCATTGACAAACGGTTGCAGGAACTTTGTGTTATTAAAATAAGCAATTATGACACAGAAAAATCTGGCCTTAGTTTCCGGGGCCAACGGACATTTAGGAAATAACCTGGTGAGATTCCTGATCAAAAAAGGTATTCCTGTAAGAGCCAGCGTAAGAAATATTAATAATAAAGCGCCATTTGCAGGATTGGACTGCGAGGTGGTACAGGCCGATATCACCGACAAATCATCTTTTATCAAAGCTTTACAGGGAGTGGAGACATTTTATGCAGTGGGAGCATCCTTCAAGCTATGGGCACAGGATCCTGAAACAGAAATTTATAATGTGAATATGCAAGGCACAAAAAACACTATTGAAGCCGCAGTAGAAGCAGGCGTAAAACGTATTGTCTATGTAAGTTCTATAGCAGCATTAGATTATACAAAGCTCCCTACCAAAGAAAGCTACGGCTACAATCCTGACCGCAGGGACATGTATTACAATTCTAAAAATGATGGTGAAAAACTTGCCTTTGAACTGGCCGGAAAACTGGGAATAGAAATAGTATCCGTCATGCCTTCAGCAATGATCGGAAGTGAAGCTTTTTTACCACTGAATGTTTCTTACGGAGTTTTAAAGCTTATCCTCAACAAGGAAATTCCGGTAGACACCAAAATCACCCTGAACTGGATTGATGTAAAAGATGTAGCGGAAGGCTGCTATCTGGCTGCACAGAACGGCAGAAACGGAGAACGCTATATTCTTGCCAATGAAAAGTGTATGACTATTACAGACACTACTATCTTAGCCAATACATTATTTCCTGAGCTGAAGATCAAAATACCCGGTTCGGTACCTAAATCTGTTTTATTTATTATTGCGGGGATCATGGAGCTTACTGCCAAAATACAGAAAAAGCCGCCTGTTCTGACCCGTAAGGATATTGCCATGTTTTCGGGCTTACAGCAAAATTTTGACATTACAAAAGCAAGAAAAGAATTGGGATTCAGCCCCAAAAACCCCGAGCAGGCAGTAAAGAAGGCATTACTTTATTTAATGGAGCATAAAGAGCTATTGAAATAGTTATTGTACATTTGAATATATGATCACTGTAAGGTATGATGCAGCAGAAATTAATTGATTTTATCCAATCCGGATATCCTCTTTCCCAAATGGATAAGGATTTTATTTTTCAGTATTTTGAACCGGTACTTTTTCCTAAAAACCGCATTATTGAAGAATCGGGAAAAGTACCGGAATACCTTTATTACATTATATCAGGTTATTTGCGCCTGTTCCATTACAATGAAAATGGAGACGAAGTGACAACGCATATCAACTGCCCTCCGGGATTTTTCACCTCTTATTTTAATTTCATAAATGCAACAAAATCCAATGAAAATGTTGAATGCATCACTGAATGTGAGCTTCTAAGAATCAGCAAAAAAGACCTTGATTTTCTAACTTCAAAAAGTGAAGCTATGAAAGATTTCAGCATAGAAGTTTTTCAAAAGTCTATTATCTATAATGAAACCCGGTCCACCGAGCTTGCCACTCTTTCCGGGGAAAAACGCTACAGGAAACTTATTGAAAATTATCCTGGAATCCTGCACAATGTTCCTATTAGCTATATTGCTTCTTTCCTTGGCATGAAACCGGAAAGCCTGAGCCGCATCCGCCGGAAACTGACATGAAAAATAATTACAGTCTAATCCGTATTTTTGCAGATCACTAAGCAACTTAATTGCTTATTCTAAATTATGAACCGAACATTTTCTGGCAACAATCAAATTGAAGTAGTTTCTACTTTTTCTGAACTTGTAAATACCCATTTTCAGGGAGCGATGAATGCAGTTTGCTGGAACAGAAATTTAGCCGGTGATTTTAAAGAAATTGTATCTCAACTTCAATTAAAGGAGAATATTACAGAAGTTTCCATTGAAGATCTTTTAGCGCTACAGCTATCAGAGGAAGGTCATACTGCAAGAGAAATTATCTTAAGTGATTTACAGCAGTTAACTGATTTCGGAGCTTCTCCTTCACTCAATTTACTCAAAAGTTACGAGCGAGATGAGGAGTTCGATTTCATTTCCACAGACGTATATTCATACCATGTAGACCGTTCGCCTGTTGGCACCCAAACTTTTTTATGTACCTACCATGGTGCTGCAAGCGATATCTTACCCAATGATCAGGCTATACAAAAAATCCTGATTCCGGAAATCCGGGAAAAGCTTAAAGAATTACATGACGGTCCGGAGGCCGAATTTGAAACATTCCTGAAAGACTGTTTCTTCGATCTGCATTATCAGCCCAAACCCAATGCCCAACTCACCAATCTAGGATCAGGGCATCTTTGGAAATTGGCTGTAGATCATCCCGGACAGCAGGCCCTGCCTTGTATCCATAGGGCTCCTGCTGAAAATGAGGGTGAATATAGATTGCTTTTGATTTGTTAAATAAGGGTTGGTATTTGCCAGAATTACTTCCCGATACAAAAAAAGTTCTCCTTACTGTTTATGGAGTGTCGCAAATATTTAGTATTCAATAAAAAAATCCGTAATTCATGATGATCAACCATATTAATATAAAAATATGGAAGCACACTCTATTGACGTACTTCCATTTTATACTAACTCAATTGCGTAAACCTACAATAGGCAACTACAGCAGAAAGCACAAAGACAAGCAGCAGCATTGGAAGCATTTTGAATTCCCGCTTCTTTGTGTGTACAATCATTCCTGCCAACATGATCATACAAAAACAGACCGCAGTTATTGGAGTTAAAACCGGCAAAACTCCAAAAGTCCAAGGTAATATAATTCCGAAACATCCAAGGAGCTCCAAAATCCCTAAAATTCTAATAGGTAAAATAGACGCATTGGTTTTCAAATGTCCGTCAGCAACATGTTTTTGTTTAGTACCAGCTACTTTTCCGTAGCCTGGCATAATGAAAAATAGACTAAGAAGTCCCTGAACTATTAATACAAGTGTATTCATCATTGTTTTCTTTATAATATTTTGAAATCGAAAATGAAAGTAATAGGAATGTAATCTTGACAGATTTCAAGATCGCCTTCAAAAAGAAAATGTTAGAATATAGATTCTATATCAATGTATTAGCCCTTCTTGGGTTGGTTTAGCCAAAGATTAATATCTTCCATATTATTGAATTACTTGTGATATTCTTTGCAAATATAGCGAAATTCGTAGTGCACTTCAACTTACTATACGACATCAGAAGCTTTCCACTTATCGACATCATCTACAGTGCCCACCGAATTTAAACGGCGTTGCTTTCTTTTTGTTTCTTATGCTCGGTAACGTTAATATTTTAGATTGATAAATCACTGAAATATAGCCTGAATTATACAGAATAAAGCCTAGATGTAAATGTTGAAAAACAGGAATTAAATAAAAGCTTATTTCGGAATTTATCTTCTACTTGTTAAAAACAATCAGACACAAAAACCTATTAATCAGATAATTAAACATTTATTTTAAAAAAGATATTAATCCAATTATTTCATGTTTTTTTCCGAATATCTAACTACAATAGTTGGCGTTTGATTCTTGAAACATGCAAATTTGCGCAAATTTAGTAATAACACATACTTAAAAACACTTATGAAAAAATTTAGTTTATTATCGATTTTTCTATTTGCAACGACTTTTGCTCAGGTAGGAATCAAAACAAGCACTCCCACTGAAACATTAGATGTAAATGGTATTGAGAGGATAAGAGAACTGCCAAGACATAACACGGCAAATTCGATTTTTACAAAACCAGACGGAACAAGATCGGAAAATAAAGATCAAACCTTTATAGCAACAAAAATGGTGGTGGCAGATGCTAATGGCGTACTTGGGTATGCAGACTGGAACTCCAATCCTACTCCTGTAAATCCTAAAAGAAGAATAACAATAGGATATTGGGCTGGTTTGTGGGATGGAAATCTGTATGCATTGGGAGCCACCGGCTTTCCTACATTTAATTCCCAACTTAAGAGTATGGTAAACTATGGTCCCGCAGGTATATATAATAAGATTGGAGGTGTTGATTTTCAGCAATATCAAACAGAAGAACTGGAGAATTTAACCGGTGCTCAGCTGAAAATGGTTGTAGATGTTTTTTGTATTGGTTTACAGGCAGGAGTAGATCTAGACCCTTTATTAGTAGCCAAAATAAAAGACTTTGCAGATCTTGGTGGAGTTGTTATGGTTCTTCTCGATTCTGGTAGAAACACGCCTGCATTTCAGATATTTGGAGGTAACGGCAATGTAGGCACAGGAGGATTGGCATCTTATTCCGTTGCAGGAACAGTTGGTTCCAGTGGTGTATTTGGAACGGTTGCCGGAGGAACTGTTATTAATGGCGCCCAGACAACAGGTAGAGTTCTGAATTCTCAATTAGCGCCTGGCTCTGAAATTCTGGCTAGAGAAGGGGGAGCTAACGCAAGCCAGGCAGGTATTTGGACTACCGGGCCAAATGGAAGAGTGATTTTCTTTTGGGATGAGGGAGTATTTAGAAATACCAGCATTTCAACTACCATTATTAATACTGATCAGGAAAAATACCTTCATAACATTATGGCCTATGCATTTGATAAGTTGAGCTTATAATTCGTTAATAGATGTAATAAATAAATTCAAAAGCACAAATGTTTAGTATAGTGCCGGGAATCTTTCTTCCAAGCAACTTTCACAGGGTATCATTGAGTATTATTCCTACAAATAATTTTTATTGTGTTAAGGATTACGAATTGTTGATCAGTTAAATACATTCCATTGATTCAAAATTTTTTTAGATGGTTCTGAGACTGCATTTTAAAAGTACTGCAGTCTCTTTTATAGTTTAATGCTAAATTATTGAGGATCCATGAATGAAAATTCATGAGTTTTTACATTTTCAACGGCATTCATCTGTGTCAATAAACAGGGTTAGCTTCGGAACATTATCTGGCAATTACGGCAATACTACACTTTTCTCTTTTTATGTACGATAAATTAAATCTTATTAATTCTAATAATATGTAATTTATTTAATCATAAATTAGCATTTACTTTTTTAATCTATATGAACTTTATGAAGAAATTTATTTTCATTATCATTTGCGCATTTTTCAATATAATACATGGTCAGTTAATTAATAATCCGAAAATTGATAATGAGATAAAAACAGCGAAAGAGCTATCTTCAGATCAACCAGCTAAAGCCTTGCAGCTTTCAGAAGAAATTTATCGTGTTTCTAAAAATGCAGGATACAAAAAAGGAATATTGGAAAGCAGTAACTTTTTGATGGCCAAATACTTCGATTTAGGAAATTTTAAAAAAGTTGTAGAGTTAAGTAAAGAGGCGGAGACATTGGCGATTGAGATGAAGGATTATGAAATATTATCAAACACATACAGGCTTAGAGCTTGCTCCTATACGGAGCTTGGCTTTAATGATGAGAGTCTGAAAGAATTTCGAAAAGCTCTGAATATTGTTTCCAAAATAAAGTCTGATAATTATAAATATTATCAGGAATCTCTCATATATATTGGTTTAGCCAGTTATTCAGCCCATATAAATGCACCTGTAGATTCTGTAGTTCATTATCAGAAAAAAAGTCTTGAAACTATTAATAAAGTAAATGATAGTAAGGATTTTAGCAATAAAAAGAATCATTCTCTTATTTTGGCATACATCAATTTAGGAAAGACAAGTATTGCAATGCATAAAGCAAAGGATGCTGAAATCTTTTTTTCAAACGCATTAGAACTATGTCAAAATAAAACCTATAAACCTAACAAAAACCTTGAGATTGCTACCCTAAATGAATTTGCATGGCTTTACTATGATCAAAAAAAATATGAGGAATCTAAGCGTTACGCTGAGCAGGCAGAAAAATTAGAAAAGCAGGTCAATAGCCCGTACATCCGCAGAGATATTTATGAAGTCTACTTTAAATCTTGTGTAGAGCTGGGTGAAAAGGAAATTTCAAAAAAATATATGAATCTCTATACCAAGCTGAATGATAGTTTGGTAAATGCAGAAAAGAAAACTATAAATATTCCGGTAAAACAAATTGTAGAGGAGCAAAGTGAAATTCATCACAGCAACATTAAGAAGATATTAATAACAATATCCATTCTTATTCTTTTGCTCTCGGCAGCCGGATGGTTTTTCTGGAAGAGAAAACAGAAAGATCTTCACAATAAGTATGAATCAATCATTACGAATCTAAAATCATCAAATGTAACTACTCCAAATTCAGATATCGCTATAGACCGAAGCATTAACATTACAGATGAAACCATCAAAACCCTGTTATTGAAATTAGAAAAATTTGAAAAGTCTCAGAAATTCCTTAAAAAAGAACTTAGCCTTACCTCTCTGGCTAATGATCTGAATACCAATACCAGATATCTTTCGGAAATCATAAAGCAATATAAAGAGAAGAGCTACAATAATTATATCAATGAATTGAGGATAAACTATATAATTAATAAACTCTGTACAGATCCTATTTACAGAGAATATAAAATAAGTTATTTAGCAGAAGCTTGTGGGTTTTCCTCTCGAGAAGTATTTGCTGTCACCTTTAAGAAAGAAACCGGGGTTACTCCCTCTTATTTTATTAATAATCTTAAAAAAGAGAAGGTGTAAAACATTCGTGACGTCAAAACTCCAATAAAATTTTATTTCAGATCTATAAAAGATGCTCCCCCTTTGCAGGTCTAAAACCAAAAGGAAGAGCTTGAAAATAACAAATTTTTTAGTTCTTATTCTCTGCCAAAAGCCGGCCGTTTAAATTGATAAAGCCACTGTGAGAAATAATTTCATTGAACTTAGAATCATAAAATTCCATGTCTAGAACGTTATCTTTAAATACTCTTCTCCCACTGAATACATTGATGTTAACATAGATGTCTTTATCGGAAAGAGCATCATATAATTTTTTAGGAAAACTTAGATGGGTAATCTCCAATTCATTTGACTGAATAACATTTATCTTCTCCATATCATAGACGAGAAGCTTCAATCCATTAGGCCCCAGTTCTTTTTTAATATCTGCTGGTAAGGAATTTTCGTCGGCAACATCGCCATAGAAAAATAAAGAAGCTATTATTGATTCTTTATTTTTTTGCAATAATTCCACAGCTTTATCAGAAAGGTTAACTTCTATTTTGAAGTTGGGAATGATCACACGGTCTCCTTCTATTTTAAGAGCACCCTCTTTTGAAGAACCAGTAGTTTTATCGGGCAGCTGCTGATTATTTTTCTCAACTGCAATTTCTGTTTTGGTTATTTCTTTTGTTCCATTTTCCTTACAGCCGGTAGTAGCAACCACTGCAAATGAACTTATTAGTAAGAGTTTTGCTTTCATTTTTGATTTCGATTATAGCCGGAATTATGGAATATACTTGATGAAATCAGCATGCAAAACATCCTCTGTTACATTACTTGATGATGTTGTCGTATTTTTCATCCATTGCCTGTGTTCGGTATTCGATGAAGATGTTGAACCAATGATTCTTTGCTCCATATTGTAAAGAATAACGGCATCCGCTCCTTTTTCTTTCGCCTTCTGAACAATTTTATCCTGGATATCCTGATAACTTGAACCCAGTATTCCCGAAATACCATCCACTTTTCCTATAACCTCATAATTTTTCTTTACATCATTGGTATCTAAAAATACATCAATATTTTCAGTAGGGTTATAATTTTTTCCAATGTAATTTACGGTTGGAGCACAGCTAACAACTAATATTAAACCAGCTATCAGTAATGTATTTTTATATTGCTTTAAAAATGTAATTTTTTTGTACTTATTCATTTCGATTTTATTTATATGTTTATTAATTACCTGTACAATATAGCTTCTATAGGCAGGATATTTGAAGATGTTGTTTGTTTAAAACCAGTATTTGAACCACTAGGAAATAAAATTCCATCCGCTATTGTTTGCCCTTTTTGGTCTCTGAACCTTATATAAGCAGTATCCCCTTTTACATAACCATTTACGGATAAAATACCTGTATCGAGCTGATCATTGTTTGTCTTATAATTTGCTGTACCTTCTATTTTGCTTCCAGACTGGGTCATCTGAAATGAAATAATTCCTTTTGCTGTTGTATCACCTTCATTGGAATAGGATCCTGTATAGCTTTTTTTCGATACACTGGCTGTATTTGGATAGCTTCCTTTTCCATACAAATAGGCCACAGAAGGAAGTAGTGAGGTGGCAGTAGTCTGTTTAAAATATAGTGTCGTTGCATCTTTTATACTGATATTGCCATCAGCTACCGCATTTCCCCTCTGATCCCTGAACCGGATATAACCAATATTATTTTTAACATACCCATTTACTGAAAGCATTCCGCTATCTGAATCGTCAGTAGTACTTTGGTAATTCGATACACCTTCTATTTTGGCATCTGTTTGTGACAGTTCCATGGTCATAATTCCTGATGCGGTTACATCACCTTCGCTGGAAAATTTCCCTGAAAATAGTTTTCCTGACTGGGCAGTTACATTGGATGTAAAAATACTTGATAATATTGCCGTTGTTACTATAAAACCTTTGCTCATCATAATGGATCTTTTATAGGTTAAAAATGTAATGACTTAAATTATTGCTCTTCTTCATCTTTCATTTCAGTTTGTCCAGGTTCCGGAACATTATCTTTATCATCATTTGGTTTCATATCAGTCTGTCCCGGCTCAGGAATATTGTCATTATTGTTTTCATTATCACGTTTCATTTCTGTTTGCCCTGGTTCAGGAATAGTGTTGGTGTTTTCTGATCTGGTTTCTGTTTGTGGCCGTGAATCTTGTCTATGATAAACAGTTTGTCCGGGCTCAAGAGGAGCATCATAGGTAGTAATGGCACCACATGAATTTAATAGAATGAGGAACATCGCGAGGAACGAGATCTTTAATGAATTTTTCATAAAACTTAAATTTTAATTATATCACCAAATGTAGTATTGTTTGCCTTAAATTATTGGGCATTTTGGGGAGCAATATGTGATGTTTTCACAATTTATCACACCAAACCAGGCATAATAACTCAATTTTTTTTCACTTACTATTTGGTGATATTTTTATTGGTCGTTTTAATATTTTACAAATTATTACATCTGATAATATGTGCATTATGTCTTTTAAGACAGGAAAAAACATCATATTAGAATGGTGAAGGTCTTATTTAATCTTTGTAAAAAAAATACTTATATACTTATTCCTGAAGAAGGTATTATTGGTTGAGAATTTAACCTAATGAAATGATATGTAAATCCAAGAGGAGTTAATCATTATAAAATTTGTTGAAGATAAAATACAGTTCAAACAAAATAAAAAATATCACCATACCTCCATACCAAGCTGAACGGCGGGTTTTTAAAAATGCAAATATGGCACATAGTGAAATATGACTTACCATTCTTATCGCATATAATGGCATTAGCTTTTCCAGATAAACAGGTCCTTTAATTAAAGTGTCAAAAATATCAATGAAATAAATCACAATGAGCAATAAAAAAAACCACTTCTTTCTTGAAAAAAAATAATTCTTGTAATTATCATCATAATCTTTAACATCTGATGGATACAGAAGCTGACATAATGTAAAGTAGAAGATAATATACATGATGATGAATATATACTCAGTAAATGTCCATATTCTAACATCTCTAAGGCCATATTCCCACCACCAAAAGTGAATCATTAACAGAAATATATACAATACCCATAATAAATGGACCCAATAGGGTTTTGTTCTTCCAGGATGTTGAACAAACTTTACAGTACCATTGAGTAGGCTACCTATACCTAGGCTTAATATAATACTGATAACTGTTTTGATATGGTTAAAAAAATCCATGATACAAATATTATAAGAAGATATAGCTTTGAACTTTCCTGTTAAAAAAAGAATTGATACAATTAATAGTAAACCACTAATAATTCAAATAATTTAATTTACATATTTAAAAATACAAATTAATCCACGAATCAAAGACAGGCATAAAAATAGGTTTATATATTATTTTTACTCCAGATCATTTACATTTTTTTTTTAAGCTCGCTTATAAAATGAGATGGCGTAACACCCATTTCTTTTTTGAATATTACAGAAAAAACTTCCCTAGAGGAAAAGCCACAAGCTTCTGCAAGATAGCTGATTTTATATTCTCTAAAGACGGGAGTGTCAGTTAATTTGCTGGTAATGTATTGTATCCGAAGTCCGTTAAGGTAGTTATTGAAATTCTTGCCTTTATGCTGTTTGATTATTTCTGAAAGATATCTTGGATTCGTATTTAGTGAACTTGACAAAGTGGTGAGTGTTAAATCTTTCTTCAAAAATTTCTCGGATTTTTCAAACCTTGAAAGTTTGTTGAGCAGAGATATAGTGGTGTCTTCAGAAATACTAATAATATGATCTGCCTTTTTATTATCAGCTTGTAATAAAATAGACTTAAATTCGGTTACTGTTGTTTCTTCTTTTAATTGATTAATGGTTATTTCATCTCTTTTATTTTGCTTTTTCTGGTTATTTTTCCAAGCCCAATTATTTAGTAAAAAAATAATGACAACAGATGGTATGATAACTATAAGATGGGGATGTTTTTCTCCTTGTTCAACCATTGTGTATTTTAAAGGAGCATTTAGAACTTTGTTTTTTGTATTTGCTATGCTGTTATTCAAATGAGTATATAGACTTATTCTTTTTTCTGAAATTTGGTTAACGTTTTTGGAAAGTTCCATAATTTTGTTGAATTCATTTTCATATAAATCTTTTGCATTTTCTATTTCCGTGTCAGTTTGTGATTTGTGATTCAATTGTTCATCAGCAAAACTAAACAACAGGTATAGACAGAATAGAATTTTTTTTGTCATTAAAGTGTGTTTCTATGCAAAGTAAAGGCTAATGTATGATTTACTATATAGAAATCATGTTAGCTTTTCGGAATTAATCACTTACATACTCCTTTATAATCACCTGTTTTTCAACTGATTATTCATATTTTCTAAATTACAAAACTTCTTCATGTGGTGAAATACTGTTTTAAAGTATTTGGAATGCGGAATCTGCTTTAAGCTCTGTTATTGATGTTCCATTTACCAAACATTTCAACATTTCGGATTGGCCAGATAGGCTAAGAATCGCTGTAAATAAGCAATTTATTTTGAATATCTATAGGCTTACTACCAAAAGAGAGCTCACACCGGCAATGTCTTGAACGTTAAAAAACGTATGAAAAATTAAAAATACAGTCAATACAACTGTTTATAAGAATATTGGTATAGTCGGTAACATCAATATCGGTAGTAGACAGTATGGTTTCCATCCATTTTCCAATGTGCATGATGTGCAAAAATAATACGTATCAGACCTTTGGATTTTCAGGGTTACTATGTCCATCAAAAACTAATTTACCGCCTTTTGGAAGGCAATATCATTTGAAATCAAACACAGAATTTTTTTCTTAGGAAAAGCACATTTTGGCTGATTACAGTATGTTGTTCTTTCTTATCTGAAGAAAATTATATTTTAAAAATGAGGAAACCAGCTGCTAAATAAGCAGCTGGTTTTAATTAATTATCTGGTTGTATAACCACCGTTTGCAAAAATAGTTTGCCCCGTGATCCACCATCCGTCAGTTACCAAAAATTCAACTAATGGAGCAATGTCTTGAATATTGGTAAGACCTCCCAAAGCCGAAGCCGATTTGTGATATTCCACTGCATCAGCACTTTCCTGTCCATAAAAAAAAGGGGTATCCATCGGACCGGGAGCAACAGCAGTCACCGAAATCCCTCTGTCTCCAAATTCTTTAGAAGCGGCTCTCGTAAAATGCTCTACAGGAGCTTTTGCACCCGCATAAGTAGAATATAAACCTGTATAAGCTGCCAATAATGAAGTTACGATTGTACAAATCTTGCCATTATCATTCAATTTCTTACCTGCTTCCTGTAAGAAGAAATAAGCTGATTTTGAGTTGATACCAAACATTAAATCATATTCCTCTTCAGTAGTTTCTGTAAATGGTTTTTTCAATACCATTCCAACTGTATTGATGGCAACATCAATGCCTCCAAATCTGGCAATGGCTTCATCAAAAAATCTTGTGACATTTTCCACTTTGGTTAAATCACCCTGAAATAAAAATGCTTCAGCACCGAGAGCTTGAACCTCAGCCAAAGTTTTTTCACTTTCAGCTTTAGAACTTTCGCTGTTGTAATGTATTGCTAATTTTGCTCCTTTTGCTGCAAAATCTTTACTTAGTAATCCACCTAAGTTTTTACCACCCCCGGCAATTAAAACTACTTTTCCTTTAACATCGTGTTTTGACATTGTATAATTATTTAAATATTACCATACAAAAATCAACAATGAAAATCATATTTATACGGTGAACTTTTCGGATGTTGTTAGAAATTCCGAATTCCATTGTTTTTTTCAAGAAAATAAAATTAGGTCTACCAGGAGTATTGAGGCCAACAAAAAGCATTAAAAGGATTGCTATTAACAGTGCGACTGCAAACTTTCAAAGATAGTTTAAAGGATAAACTGTAATCTGTTTGGCTCCGCTTCATATACTAGTATAAAATTGTTTCTTAATATAACTTTTATGTGTAACACTATGTTAGGACAAGACATCCTTAAGTGTACAACATTTGAATCACAGTTCGTTCGTACATGTTCTATTGGCAAGCCAAAATTTAATCATGTAGAAGAACCTGAGCAATTTGTTTTACCAATTAGCTGTCATTCCGGTCATTGTAAAAATCTGTGATAAATTGATCAACCAGCTTGTCAGGTTCCATTAAGGACTTGTCATACCCTGCTGCTAATGGTGTATTTATCGATGAGGGAATAATTTCAAAAACTTTGACCTGTGTATTTTCCAACTGATCCTTGAGCGACTTGGTAAAGCTGCGGATTCCGGCTTTTACTGCACAATAAACAGCTGCAGATTTCTGTGATGTTATAAACTCATCAATACTGACATTTACAATCGCACTGTTTTTGTTCTTTAGTAATGTTGGCAACATTAATGCGGTAAGATTTAATGGTACAATAAGATTTAAATAAATTTCATGGCCGGCTTTACGAAGAAAGTCCGGATCATCCATTATATCATAGTTGTACTGAATAGCAGCACTGTTAACCAATATATTTGTTTCCGGATATTCCTGCTCAATAAAAAGAACCAGTTCATTTATTGAATTTTGTTCGGCCAGATCACCTGTAAGTACAATCAATTCAGGAAAATCTTTTTTTATCCGTTCAAGTTTTCCAAATTCGTCTCCTGTAATGATCACCTTATTATTCAACAAGAGGAAGCGTTTTGCCAGAGCCAGACCGATCCCAACAGAACCGCCGGTAATCAATATGGTGTTGTTTGTAATTCTCATTTTATTTCTTTTTTACCTGTCTTCAAATCTTCAAAGAGATTACCTGCTTTTTCAATCCTGGTTTACATAGCTTTTCCATCGGCATTTCAAAAATTCCGCAGATTGTATGCTAACCATCATGAAGTCTTAAAAAGAGGAGTTATTCATCGTCAAATAATCCTGCATCAACGGTTGGCCAAGCCTCCAAATTAAGTATTGAGTTGTTCTTCAGGAGGCATGCTTGTTTGTGCCTTTTAAAAAAGGTCATTTGTGTGGCATTCTTTACGTCTGGAACAGTGCAGAACTTTTAGCTTGACTTGGGAGCTCTCCGAAATTGGGTGTGACTTTAGGAACAATATCGTCAATAGGGAAAAACAACTCCTTCATTTTGCAATGTTATTATTTACTGTGCAAATATGGAGAAGGAATTGATCAATTCCATTTACATAGGTAAAGAAATTACCTGCTGAGAATTTTTCTTCTGATACGGCTAAGCTGGGTAGGACTTATGCCGAGATAGGAAGCAATATGATATTGTGGAATTTGCTGTTCTAATAATGGAAAGTCCTTTTGGAAAATATGATACCTTTTTTCTGCATCCAATAAGACGATCTCTATTTCCCGTTTTTCTTTCTGTATAAAAAGCTGTTCCGCTACCACGCTTGCCATTCGCTCAATATCGGGAAATGTGTGATATAGATCTTGTATATCTTTAAATTTGGCCACTAATAGACTGCAGTCGGTAAGTGCCTGTTGATTGATCAGACTTGATTTTTTAGAGATCAATGAGGCATATCCACCGATAAAACAATAGGGTAGAAAAAAATGTTTATTATATTCCACACCCTCATTATTTCTATAAAATGTTCTAAGGACACCTGTTTGGAGGAAGCCAATCTCATTTGCTATCTGGCCCTCTTTGATATAATAATCGCCCTTTTTCAAAATTTTTGGAGTGAACAAAGTGGAAAACCTGTTCCAGCTTTCAGTTGAAACAGGAGAAAGTCCATTTAAAAAAGATTTAAAGTTATCCATTAATCTGTCTGATAAAGCATCTGTCTTTTGCATACTCTAAAAGTATAAAAATCAAAAAGAAAAGCGGTTGTATAAAACAATAACCAGATATTTTACAGATATTTACAACTATTCGTTATTGTAGTTTATTGATGTTTTCCGAACCTATTTTCCGATACAAAACTTAGTAAAGCCTTACTATCAGCTATTTACCGCCATTGAGGGACAAATAAGGGATAAATACTCACAAACCAATAATAACTATTATAAAGGTAAAGTTATTATGATAACAAAACAATTATAACCAACATAAATAATTCACTTTCAAAATAGTAAGTAAATTAGTCTTTGATTTAGGAGATAAAACATCGAAAATGATGAGATATTTGAGAGAATGTAGATAAGATATTCCCACAAATTTAAAACCAGATTTTCATTATATTTAATATTTACATAGACATTCAAGTAACAAATTATTACAGTTATAACCTGCGTAAAGCAGATAAAGTTAAAAGAAATTTTTATTACCGATGAAGATGTAGTAATTTAATACCATATCAATCGGCCTTCACCAAAACGTATTACATCAGGATGAATATTTTCCCTTAAGTATCGGATATAGGTCAATCCCTGACCTGTTTCTTTTACAGTTTGGCGAAATGTAACAATACGTTTAAAATCAGGTGTTGTCATCCAGGCTATTCCATCTTCGTCGATCTCCAATCGGTAAATACCATCTGCTACATTTTCAGGAATACGGTATTTTGTCTTTTTACCAATAAACTCCTTCCGCCTCCACTTTTTTAATTCAGGCTGAAGCATCTGATTAAGAAACTGTTTCCAAAGGGGTGCCGTTTCAATAGTAGGCCAATGAGCCTCTAAGCTAAGTTCTTCGACTTCATCACTTTCTATCCACTCTCTCATTCCCGACATATCGTAAAAATTAGCACTGCTATTATCTATAGCTGCCATCGCAGCTTGCCGTGAAGGGAGGCCAGCACGGATAAGCATAGCTTCCATAAATAATGGAACTCCATTCTCTGCACAGGCTGCTGCACCACCGGTAATGTAGTCGGGTTCCCATCCAGTGGCTAGTCGTCGCATTCTAATCGCCTCAATTGCCCAAACCAACCTGTAGGCAAAAAGTTCTTCAATACTACTTACGTTTCCGGGTCCAATAAGATCAATGGAAGTACCATTTACCCATTTCTCAAGTAACTCTTTCCAATTTTCTGGAAGACGGTCTGGTTTAAAAGGCTGTATTTTAAATAGAGGCTCAGCCAAACGTACGAGCGACTTATGAAGTTCATCAACATCCCCTGTTAACGAAGCATGGTCTGCTTCATCTAAAGCATTATTTAATTCTCCTTCCAATTCATCGAGAAGAAGGCCTGTATCAAGTCCTACCCCCATACAAAAATGTTCTTTCCTTCTCTGTGGCGAAGTGTTAGCCCAAATAACTCTAGCCCTTGCTCTAAGAAGATTCATCTGTTTTTCCCTGTAAGACAAATTTTGACGAGCAATCTGTCTTTCCCAAAAAGAGCCTTTAAGTGCTTCATCCAACAACAATGGTATTTCCTCTGGTTCGCTATCTAATGCTTCAATTAGACTAAGAATCATTGAGTCAAGTTTGTCAATATCACTTTCTAATTCAATGATGTCGTTGGCTGGTTCTCCATTCGATTTTGTGAACCACGCCTCTCGAGAATTTGAGAGATATTCAAAAGCATCTTCTCTATTGAGTACTCCACCAGCGGTTAGTCTTCCAATAGCTTGTTGAATAACCTGCATAAGACCGCTTGTAAGTGTTCGGTGCCTTGCTGCAGCCACCACATGCTTCCAAATACGCTTTCGATATTCATGTTTATCATAAATAATATGCAAAACAATACCTTCTACATCTACAAATGCTCGCCCCGCTCGCCCTGCTACATTGGCGAATTCTTCACCTTGGAGTTGTTGACCTGCTCGGGTCAAGTAAGGTACCAGCAATACGGCTGCATTAATATTCAACCCCTGAGACAAGGTAGGTGAAGCAACTGTTACAGTGATAACATCTGTTGCAATAAGTAATTCCAGTTCGCGGAGAAAAGGATCCGGTAGGCCACCATGATGAATTGCCATACCTATCTCTAGACATTTTACCGCTGGATGTGCAGCTCCTAGCCATTCTTTACCCACTGCGAGGCAACGGCTAATTTTCTCCGGCTCCTTTAATAAATTAGGTAAATACCCTTTTGACACAAGGTCCAATGCAACCAATCCAAATTTCTCTACCCAGTTAGCTTGGGTAATAAATACCAAAGTTTTTTTACCCTGTTGGGCAAAAACCCAAGCTCCGTAAATCGTTAGATCATGCATACTAGAAGGCCGCGCGACTCTCTGATGATCCCGTTTATTCTGTCGAATAAAATTAAAAATAAAGGGCTGTTCTTTTTTGTGATCATAAAAAAGCGTTGCAGCACCGTTTCGCCACTCCAACGTACCGAAAAGTTGACGTGTTGGTCGCCAAGCTAATTTAATAGGAGTACCAGATTCATCATTACGCATCCATTCAGTGAGGTCGTCAAGGTTTTTGCCATCTGGAAGAATTGCTGATAAACATACGATTCGTCGCTCATTGGCGTCGCTTCGCTTGAGTAGTCTTTGTACTAAAATTTCAAACCGGATTTCCCGTTCAGTCTTTCCTATCATATGACCTTCATCGAGAATAATTAATCCAATATCATTCAAGATATTAACATCATTTCGAAGCGCAAAATCAAGTTTTTCTGGAGTAGCAATAACTATGGAGCGACTTTTAAGTGTATCTGCGTCCATGCTAGACAAACCACCTGCACCATAAAGAGAGGATACACTATATCCCAAAGGGCTGAACGTTTTCCGGAACGAACGTTCAGTCTGTGCCGACAGAGCACGTAGTGGTGTTACAATAAGCACACGTTTTTCGGTTGATAAGGTGACCAATGCAGCCATCTCTGCAATCCGAGTTTTTCCTGCACTAGTTGGTAGTGCTACGATTAAGTCATCCGTAATGTTCCTACATCGTGCTGCTGCTTCAAGCTGAGATGGCCAGAGTTCAACTTCTGCAACTTTACGGCAATACAATTGTGTGATAAATAGATCGCGTAGCTCTGGATAGATTTCCTCACCATCCGTTGGTGGGTCAACCGGCAATCTAACATGGAGAGTCGATTCCCAAAGTTCGTCCATTAAACCAGAAGCTAGCTTAGCAATCCACCATAGCGTAACAGTGGAAGTATCTGCTGCAAGTTTAATAGCAGCGCTCAATAGGCGCCGACCTTCATAAAACAGGTCTTTTTCACCAGTTGCCAAAGCTAAATCAAACCACGCCAAACCTTGGCAAATACTGTTATTTAGAATATCACTAACCACATCCTCTAATTCGAAATCACCTGACTCTAGCAATTCTGCTAGTGCCATATCATCTCCCCCAAGCTCGAGAGAAACACGAATATGATCTCTAAGACTATCCAGATCTCGCAAGATAAGCCAGACCAGAGCTACTTCGCAAGGTGCATTGTTTTCCTCTTCCTTAATTCGTTTATTTAGAATTGAGTAGGCAATTGCTGAATAGCCGGCCATATGATAACTCGCGCCTGAAATTACGCGGAAAAAACCAATATTTGGATCGTCCTCAAAAGCATTGCGCACTAAACTTTCAAATGCCTTTCCAGCTGCATAAAAAGCGTCTTGAACGAGCTTTGGCTCCCCCTTTAATTCTTTTAACTTAAAACCAGCCCTCAAAATAGAAAAACCATATTCTGCAAGATCTGTTGAGATTGATCGGCGAAAAGCAATTCCAGGAGGCGGAACACCGTCTTTACGCATCATTGACCAAGCGGTTGCACTATCTGCTAGCCCATCACGGAAATCATTCTTTAACAGATCAATAATAAAAGCACTAAGTTCTTCAATCGTTTCCAAGATCTTCAAGGTTATTATAGGACTCAGCAATGAAGTCCTGGTGATCAGAAATATTTAAATTAATTGAAGTTTGTCGACGCGTCGCGTCAGCGGCGTTTAAATCAGCGCGCAAAGAAGCCAGCGGGTTGTTAGCTGTCATTGTAAAAAATGCGTGTTCAATTCTGCTCGGTGGCAAGCTATGACGAGCTACCTCAGTTTTAAGCAAGCGGCCTAATTCCAGCTGACTAGCTGAAGCTGATCCTTCCATAAGTCTGTCAGCAATAAAAAGTAATGCGTGTGGTGTACACCGCCCATTGTCTCGGTTTAATGCAGATCGAGCATTCTTTATTGTAGTATTGGACAGTTTAGATGCACTTTTCGATTCCCCCTTTAACAGCAGTAAGCCTCTTTGCTTGTCGCGGCGTATACCGATAAAGTCGTCACCCCTAAGTGCCATTTCTCTACCATCTTTGTATCGGAGCCTCCTTATCGGTACCTCATATCCCAATTCATATTCGATAAACTCTGTCGCAAGAATCTCACCTAGATCACCAGAACGGGCTCGGCTTGTTTGTGGTAAACGTGCTTTAAGTACTTTCGAAGCGTCTTCATATCCCAATTGTTTAATATCGTCTGCGATAACGGCCAAGTCGTTATAGTGAGAACGAATAATCTCCTGCAAATCCCCAGCAATTTGTGCCCGCATCCCTGCAACTTCTGTGCATATGAGTAATGTTCTACGGTTGTTGATTTCTTCCTGGCGATTGATCCAAGTATTAAAAATTGACATTCGGTTATAATTTATACACTTTAAATCTAAGAAATTTTATTCAAATGCTGTAAATCATGATTTTCCAAAGGATTCTTCGATGTAATTGTTTTAAATTAGTTTGTTCAAGAAATTCATTTAGGTGCTTAAACTAAATTTTCTTCTAAAATTTCTCTTCCATTTTGGAAAAAGCGAATTTCGTATCTGCCTGTATTTCTTTTGGTACCAAAAATTAGTGCTACACCCAACTTGTAATTGTAATGATTTCCTAAATAATCAACGGTTAGATGTTCAAGCTTTATAAGGTCGAACTCTTTGTGTTTGCGTGAATGAGAGTCTTTTTTAATTTCGATTACTACCAAGTTATTTTCATTGGTTTCTCTTGTGTGAATAATTATATCGGGAGTTATTCTGTAGTTGTCTTCATCATTTGGCTCAAGCCCAATTTCAAGTATACGTTTTTTTGCAAAGACAAGAGCTTTCCTATCGTTCGGCTTATCGATATCACCATTGTATTCAGGATCTACATCATAATCTTGGAAATGGGGTTTTAGGTAAAATGTCAAATGTGTAGAAATATTAAGTTCAGACAGACCGCGATTAAGATTACCAGCTTCTTTCTCCAATAATTCATTTATTGCTATATTAAGATTTTGTAAAATTAAATCTATGTTCATACTTTTATTTGTATTGCAGTAATCCGTATTTTAATATGTAAGCTTTAGGTGAAAAAGTTACCTTGAGAAAAAACAGATGATTTGGTAGATAAATCTTATTATTGTAAATAAAGAAACATTCAGATTTACAGAGCATTTGGGAGCAGCCTGTGAAGATTATCATGCTAAGTCTGGTGTTTTAATGCCGTAAATTATAAGGTTGAAATATTATGTTTATCTATAGCAGCATTATCAGTTAGCTCAATTAATTCCGATAGATAATCCAGTTTTTCCAATATATCACCAGTTGTCAGGAGATATTCGTCTCCAACTGTTAGTGAGCCTCGATAGAATTTTAAGAAATGTTCATCTATTAAGCCGTTGCTATGTGCATATAGATGCCTAATCTGCAATACTGTTTCTACATCATCAATTCGTTGCTTAGTGAAAATATTTAAATCTGCAATTAACTTATTGTCTTTAATAAATGTTTTAACACTTCCTCGTTTCATCCTTGCAATTTTATCCTTTGCATAAAACTGTATAAAATCCTCTATATCGGAACAATTTAGCACTTGCTCTAAAGTGACTGTAGCACTCGATTTTAGCGTATTAGGGTTTGCAAGATAAATGGCATAGAGTATGTCAGAAAGATAAATCTCGAAATTATCCACCATCGAAGAATACAAGATTCTTGTCAGAATTTTACCTTCATGGGAAGATGTAGGACTACTTAAGCCATCAGGATATAATAGCTTAGCCAGATTGTCGAGAATCTTCAATGCTGCTTGGTAATGTGCAATAACCCTGGATTTCGCATCAGTCATCTTAACTGAATAAACTTGTAATTTTTGGGCTAGTTCCTTTATTTTTATTTCTCCACTGGGATTAAAATAAAATATTTGTTCATCGGAATCAACTGTCCTATGACCATCACGAACAAATTTTTTACCCTGTAATAAAATTTCATTTTCGGAATTAGTTATATTTAGCAAAAATACCTGTTGGTCTTGAAGCTGATGAAAACCATAAGTAACAGGGGGTTTGGGGACAAGTAGATCAAGTGCTTTGTTTGTCATAGCACTCACATTAAAATCAGTGCTAAGACCTAATACTTCTGCATCGCCAACAGCTTTTCTTTTTACTCCAATAAGCAAATGACCTCCACCCGAATTTGCAAATCCAGCAATGACTTGAGCTAGCTGACGGGATGGTAACAGTATTGGACTCGAATCAACACTTGGGCTGTTCTGCCTTAACAATGTATAAACTTCCTCAATTGTTTTCATGAAGCGGTATTCTATTTATTCCAGTACTTAATAATATTCTACCCAATTTTAGATGGAAAGGATCACTCACTCCATTATCAACCCAAAGTTCCGCATTATCTAGGTCCAGAGTCGTTTTTTCTGATGGATAGAAGAAAAAAATCTCATTATTATCACTCGGCCTAAAAACAATATTTATATCGCCCACACCTTTTTTTGTAATTCCAGCTAGAACAGTTGGTGCAATAAGATCATAAAATTCTACGTCATAGTCGTCCCTCTGTTCCAAATAGGCAATAATATTATTTTTCGATCGTGAAATAAGTTCATTGGCTCTGTTTAGCATAAGTAAAGTTGGAACTGAGTAGTGCCTGAAAATTTCGGATGTAACATCCGAACCCATAAAGGTATCATACTCTTCGCGCGTACTGATACCATGACTTGCCAAAATCTCTTCTGTAATTTGCTTGATTTCATTAGTTTCTGGCACATTATCTGGCTCATTATTCTGCAGCATTGCCTTTGCGATGAGATCCTTCATTTCTTCAAATGAACCGATATTTAACTCATCCATTAACTGCTTAACATCTTCGGCTTGTTTCATGTTTAAAGAAATTTCATCATCATCGTACAATTTATGTTTGAAGTCATACAATTCTCTAAATAATACCTTGGCAGTATGAGGATTCTCAATAAAATATAACAATAAAAGTCTACATGCCTCTTTGATTTCTTCGGTACGTGGATGAGTTGCTGCCTCTATCATTATTTTTGAACTAATTTTAGTTGCTACCTCAGTTGCGGTAATCGTCCGTGCTTCAGGTAATTGAAGATAAATTGATTTATCAAGTAGCTCCTCTTTAAGATTATAATTGATTTTTTCGGCAACAATCTTAAGCACATCAGGTATATTTCCGTCGTCAAGATTTATCGCATCTTTAGTTTTAAATGTCCCATATTGATTGGGCAATATGGGTTTAGCATTAATGTTTAACAGTCCTTCCATGTCGTTCGCAACTAAAAAACCTACAAAATCATTTAAAAACGTTAATGTCTGCTTGTTGTCATTGAACTTATATGCATTCTTAAAATCGGAAATGTTCTCTTCGGCACTTATCGTGCTTATAATCTTTCTTACCTGAATTTTATCTGCTTCCTTCCAAAGATCAGCATTAAAATTTATAAATTCTTTTTTTGGAACAGTTTCAGAATATAATTTTTTAGAAAAAGTATAGAGCTTGGAGCGCCTTTCATTTTCCTTATCATTAATTGGAAAAAGCGAAGTAATATAGTCTGACGCGGCATATTTCAGATCACTTTTTACTGAAGTACTGGTCAACAATGTATTAATTTCATCAATAACATTTTGTTCTGTCTTAATAAAATACTTTATGTTTTGCCCAGTATAGATCATACGAGACAAAAGCTTTTCTCGAATATTCACTTCTAGACAATTTAGAGCATCTTTGATTTGTTCCTGAATTGGATTTTTAGTGTCATAAAGAAGATCGGATCGCTTTTTAAACTTTTCGGATTGCGATAAAATCACTGCATAGCTGTCTGAACTTACCTGATTTTCAAAAGATTCATCCAGAAACATAATTTTGTAAAAATCATTTAGCCATTCAACAGTTTTTTCCTCAGTTCTTTGAACATTGGCAGAAAGTGTTTGAAGGGTCATGTTTTCTTCAATAAATCTTGCAAGACTAGGTAAAGTAATCTGCAGTTTTGTTTTCCACATTACCTTTTCCCATTGGTCCACTTCTGATAAGGGAGGCATAATTTTAAAATCTTTGCAAAGATTCCAAATTCCTCTCTTAACATCAGTCGAATTTCCGAAAGGAAAAAAAACTTGTGGTTCGTCCTTAGCATCATAAATTGTTATTTTATTCCCACCATAGTCAATAATTGGAGTTGTAAGGATAATATTTCTCAAAGTTTTCAAGATATCTTCATCAAACCAACTTTTAGATAACCAATCAGACTGGGGGGCTGAACTAGTCTTTACTATTTCATATAAATGCTGCCACTTGTTAACTGATGCATAATTTAAAGCTTTTTTATATAATTCGATTGCCTCTTCTAAAATAGATTCATTTTGTAATACCCTGTTATCCTTTTTATGAGTTAGCCAAACACCATTCCGCGGCTCATTTATATTAAATTCAGCACTATTAACAACTACAGGAAAAGGGAAATCCTCTGAGCCAACAAGAGGAAAGTCACAGAATAATTTAGGTAGGCTTTTCTCAAATGAAATAACTTTAACTGAAGTTTCAGTTTTTTCAACACCAAAAGCAATTGCAACCTTTTCGCCATTTAAAACAACAATGTTGTGTTCTTTCTTACTAAAACTATCAAAATCAGTTTCAGCTACTGTTATAAGTTCGATACCTAAGTCAAGCGATGCTCTTTTGGTCGTTTGATAGTTAATCGATTCGTGACTTACAGAAACATTTTGTATATCAGAAGAAAAAGCCATCGTATATGGAAGAGAAGTATGCAGATCCTGAACACCTATTTCAGCTAATTCAACCTTTTCTTCCTCCAACTCATAAGAAAAACTAGTATTAAATTTCGTCGAATCAAAATCCGAAACAATATCATTTGAATTTAGAAGTAGCGTTAATGCTTCAAGGGATTTACTAACAGCAACAAGGACCTCTTCAGGATCAATTGCACTTCTGTCGAGAGCAATTGAAAACTGCTTATACGGCAATCCATCTTCTTTAACTATCCCTTTGACTTGTACTTTTTCAGATAGCAGATGTGTACTCAAAAATCCTGTGCCAAATTTCCCGGTTGGTTTTTTTTTAGAACTAGGTTCAGTATTTCTTTTCTTTGAAGAGACTTGGTGAATTAGGGAAGTGATATTATCACTGGTAAATGATTTGCCATTATGGCTAAACTTGAGTTCAGGTTTATCAGAATCTTTATTAAGTTGTACACTTACTGAAACAGGTTGATTTTCATAAGCAACGTCCTTTGCATTTTGAAGTAATTCCCATATCCATCGCCTTGCCGCATTTTCAGAAGCTTCAAGACGTAATTTATCCATCAGATCAATAATTTTTGTTGCTAGTAGATCTTCAGCAGCTCTTCCTCGTGAATCGTCTAAAATGTCACTATAATTCATGGTTAGTCCGGTATTCTAGTTTTTTGCAATATAACATTTTTACTAGATGTAATGAATTTTAATTTCTAAATGTTTGGATAATTAATACAGCTTGTATGGTTAAGTCACAAATGACTTTTTCAGGCTTGTTAAGTATGATTGTTGACAATAAACGTTCAGTAAAACGATTTTTTTAATTATTTTGTCATTAGCTAATGTTCCATCGATTAGTTTTAAATGAAATATCTGTAGTCATATGTCGCTCCTTCCCGTTGGGATAAAAGTTTTCCGATTCTCGCAATCTCATTGGAACTGTTTACAGTTGCAGGAAGTTGACTGTATAGATCGAAGGAGTTCCAGTTCATTTTCGTAAGCCCAAGAATTTCGTTGGCGATTGTACCAATATTACTTAAACCAAGATGTTTAGTTATTTTGAGTGGACCTGGGATATAGCGACCACCTAGATAATACTTGCTGAAAGCACCCTGAACTGCCTGAGTAACACCATGTGTCCATAATAGAGCTGAGTTCTGATTTAATAATATGCAAGTCCCTCTTGGTACAGCATAGCCGTCTATCTCGATCCTGCCTTCCTGATTTAGCTTACTTGCAATAAACCTAATATCTTCTTCAAAATTGATCTCGATAAGTTCAAGGTCCAAGATGCCATTACTAAGAAGGCTATCTTTTAAACCATTTAGTTCCTGTTCAGTATAATAAGTCCGTTTATGGATCACCACACGTTTGGGAAGTTCATTCATTGTTTGGTAAAACATTTCCAGTATAGAATGGCCAAATTTAAATGCATCACTATAAGATAAATGGGGTCTGTCTTGCCTGTCCCAAAATAGTTGGTCTTCAACCTTTGAAAGTCTATACTTTAGACCCTGACCTTTTGAATTATAAATATGACTACAGCCAAGCACAATTTTTGAATCAGCTCCTTTACCACTGACACTGTAACCAATTCCTGCAAATGCCGTATTTTTATCCAGGTTTTCTAAAACCCAAGGGGTGCGCATGCTTTTTACAAAGTAAGAAAGGGAAAGCCACCAGTTTATTTGGCAGCTCAAATTAGTATCATCAACAGTGTCCTCCTGAATGAATTGGGTTGCTATACCTTTTTCTGCACAATATGCTTTTATATAGTCATGTAGATCAAAATATTCATTATCAATATCATAAGAAGTGTATGGAAGCCAGCGCTGAGGTATAATAATTATTACAACTTTGTTGGTTGAATCTCTGGTTACCATCTCGATCCGATCGGTGATTTGTTTTCGCAGCTGTAATGCAGTTTCTTGCAATGTACCTTTAAGTTCTGGCTCTTCGCATTCTACCCAGTCTGCATGTCCCACCTCAGGAATATCGAGATTAACTCCATATGCCTCAAAAAAACAGGGATAGTCAATTAAATAAGCCTTGTTTTTACCATTACTTTGAACCTTTGTATTCGACTGTTTTAGAAAGTTGCTAACTTTTTTTTCATCAGTTTTTGGGCATATTACAGCCAAATGTATTGACTGTGCAAATATAATTTTATTTAGTAAATGGTCATATGGCTGATTTTGCGAAATACCACGCATTGGATGAAAGTCCTTGGGAAATTCTTTCATACCTTCAAACTTACTTCCAAACAATAACTTTGGCTCCGGGTACTGTATACCTTTCAGCCTATAAAGATATGCTGTTTTTTCGGTGATCAAATTCAGATTTCTTGGATCGTCCATTTTCATGATCTTCGCAAAGGCTGGTCTCTTACTAAATGCGAAGACAAATCCAGTTCCTGAATTTAACGGATATTCATATTCAACAAATTTATTTGTGGAAGAGAAGAAAAGGTTGCTCCATTCATGTAGATAGATGTTATATTCCTTGTTGCGGATTGTATCGAAATATGTTCTTCCGATTTCCTGTTTAACTGACTTACTGATTTTTATGTCTTTTCGATCTGAAGTAATATGGAAATCAGGTACCATCGAGAGATAGAATTTGGTATTATTATAAAAAAGTGCAAAGCGTATTCCCTGATGAGTATAATATCCTATATTTTCAATGATGCGATAACTTAAATGTTTTCTTTTCCATAGTAGATCTTTCTGATTGCAATCTAGCTGAAACCTTTTGGCTAGAAGCTTGGTCAGCGAAGACAATACAAGATTATAAAGGGCGGTATCTTTCCATAGATCCTCATTTTTCAGAGGAACTCTTGAAATCTTTCCCTGGATCCTTGTACCAAATGCCTTACTGATATCTGTAATTGTACCTAAAGCCCACACCAATTTTTTATATGGGACAGCTGTAATATCAAAATCACTGATCAGATCTTTAACGGTGGACCAAGGTCTCTCATCATTATTGTAATGGACTTCGAATTGAAAGACCTCCTGTGGAATTTTAATTGGAAAGAGGTTGCTCTTTAAACTCGCATTTACCCTGTTAATTTCAATAGTGAAGGGTGTTTTTAAAATTTCATTTTTTTCACTCTTTAAGGTGTTTTCATACTTTTCTTTCATTCCAGAGTCGGTCTTAGCCAATAAACCAGTTAAAGCCATCACCAAATTATCAAATCCTTCGGTTGATATATAAAAAGCCTCTCTTCCATTTTTCCTGGCCAGCTCTAGTAATTCCTTAACTTCTGGGGTTACGAAATTACCTCTTCCACACCAAAATAATCGCCCAGAACCTCTCTTCTTATAAGATTCTTTTAGGGTTTCCATTATTGAAACATCTCTACCACTGTAACCCGCCACTATCAAGTGTTTATCATTCAAATAAGAGATCATCTGCTCTCGGAAGTGTTCATCCTGATATGCTAATTCTTCAGCTGTATTTTTTAAATCACCGTATTTGAAGTCACCATGAAGTTTGATGATAGGTAGTTCGGCATTGTTCAGCGGACGGAAAATTCTATCTACACTGTCCAAAGTTATGTCTATTACTGTATGATGACCGCGGATAAAAGAATCCCGGCATAAATCATCGAAGTTTGTGGTCCAAATAGACTTTAGCTGCCCGGTCTCATAAAGCAAAGGCAAGAGTTTATACCCTAATCCAGGTTGTTTGCCTTCACAAAGTTTTTGAAAGTATTTTCTTCTATCATCCTCAATTGGATAGCAATGTTTTACATAAAAGGAATATTCTTCTAGTGAATTTTCTTTAGGATAGACACTTTCGCTATTTAGCCATTTCTGTATATGAATTCGCGCCTGAGCAGAATTCCTATCAATGATTTCAAAAATTTTGGAGTCTGATTTTGTTTCGTAGATACTCGTTTTCCACTCCCAAACACATTCACCAGCAGAAGGTATACCTGATGTTACGGAGGCCCCAGCGCCCAATAGGAATGTGAAGGCATCGTTTTTGCTAATTTCTACTGATCTTAAAAATTGATCAAACTCAAGCGTTAAGTTGTCCATTTAATTTTTTTGTACTGTTGTATTTATACTATCTATTATGAGTCTCCATTTACAAATTGCTCCCAAGTTAGAGAGGACCATCCGCCTACAGGAGTAAAAGGTTGGAAAGGTCTAAAGGGAGTAAAAGGAGTAAAGGGAGTAAAGGGAGTATATGGGGTGTAGGGAGTATAAGGTCTGTATGGTGGAGAAGTATTTGAAATAGGTGTATCAGGATTCCAAAATAATGTTTTACCAATGTAATCTCTGATGTTATTACCATAAAGATGTCCGCACCAATTTTTCTTATTTACATTCCATACACTTGAATCACTGGCTACAAATGCAACCCAGTTCATAGCTGTATCAAATATGTTTTTTTTATCCTCACTCAACCATCCCACCAGGTCAGTGTCCTTATTAAACAATGGTGTCATTATGTAAAGTTGTTATTAGTGTTGAAAAAATAGTAAAGTGTTTCAATTTACGCAATAAATAATTCAAATTTAATTATATAACAAACAAAAAAATAAAGGGAAACCGTAATTTTATATTTTCTTCGAATTTCAAGAGATCAGAAATACGTTTCAGTTTAAAAAGATAAAGTTAAATTAGGACCATCAGATGAGGGTTCTCCAATAGCTGAAAAATAAATTGATATAATTTCGATTTTGCCAAATATTTGGATTGAGGAAGTAAAGACTATAAATTGAAAATGATTGGTAAAAATGAAAAAAAGGTACTTGTCAACCTTTATATTATTAAATTAACTATTTTTCCAGAAATAGTGGTTTAAAATATTCTGTAAATTAGCTATTATAAAACCATGTTTATGAAATATGATATTCCAGGAGGCCAAGCTGAAACATTACCCAATAAGCTGGGGCTGATAAAACCTGAAGAAATAGCCATTTCAGAATTTGAAGGATTTTTGGAAGCCGAAATTTTGCTTACAGAAAGCCTTACAGCTAAAACTAAATTTAATGCCAAATATATTTTAAAAATACATAAGTTAGCATTGGCTCACTTATATACTTTTGCGGGAAAATATCGCAATGTAAACCTTTCAAAAGGAGGTTTTATGTTCTCATCCGCATTACATCTTCCGCAATCAATGAAAGAATTTGAAGATGAAATACTCTTGCAGCTACCCGTCACATACTCAGATAGAGAAAAGTTAATAGAAGATGTTGCAACCGTACATGCAGAATTATTATTTATTCATCCCTTTCGTGAGGGGAATGGGAGAACCGCACGTATACTTGCAAACCTCATGGTTAGAAAAGCAGGCTATGAAATGTTAGAATTTGATAAAATAAAAGGAGAGGTATTTGAGCAATATGTACTAGCAGTTCAAAAAGCATCACTAAAAAACTACCACCCTATGATGGAAATTATTAGGATGATTTTCTCATCTTCGCCTCAACTTTTTTGAGCGAATCGCTAGCAATGTGAGCAGAAATTTTTATTCCTTCAATCTTAAAAGAAGCAACAGCTGATTTCATGATCTGCTGACGTAAATCTTGTGATTTCTTTGTTTTGGTTTTCATTTTCCTGTCTTTTGATTGAAATAATTTAATAACAAATATACGAAATTTTTATTTGATATAAGCTTTATAATAACATCAGCGGGTCTTTATGACTTACAAAGGTGCAATAAAATATCTATCCGTAGGTACTATCTAATTCTTACATTGCATTTAGATAAAAATACCCAGGATTAATATTTAAATGAGTAGATTATAGTACATTATTATCTAAATTTCTCCCATTCAAATTCAATTTAATTTTTTCTGAAGCCTCTTTTGTTAACTCATCAACAATTCTCACATAGATTTCTGTGGTTTTAACATCTTTATGACCTAATAATTTTGAGACCGTGTAGATATCCGTACCAGATGTCAGCTGTAATGTGGCGAATGTATGGCGAAAACCATGGAATGTAAAATGTTTCTTTATTCCAGCATTTTTAAGCCATTGGGGAAGATATTTGATCACAAGCTTGTATTCTAAGCCTTCGAAAATTTTTAGATCATCTTCTCCACGTGGCCCCACCACCGAAAGGGTATCATCTGAAACCGGATAGTATTCTGCCTTCCCTGTCTTATTCTGCTTATATAATATGTAATAATTTCCTGTAGTACCTTGGATATTACTCCACATCAGATTTTCAATATCACTATAACGAAGTCCTGTTAATGCAGAAAACAGACCCGCTTTTTTGACTATTGGAGAGTTGCATTCAGCGTCAACCATTTTTTGCAATTCATTTTTAAAAAGATAGGGCCGGTGCGAATCATCGACTTTAATATTATAAATAACGTTTCCCAGATCTGCTGAAATGAATTTATTTCTGTAGGCTTTTTTTAAAGCAGATTTGAACCTTGAGAAATAGGCAGCTGCTGTATTCTTTTGAATTTTTCTTTTTGAGCGTCCAATGTAAGGTGAGGATAATAGGTAATTTTTATATCCTTCGCAGAGTGTTTCATTAAGATGTTTAAATAAAAATACCCCGCCAGCAAATTTTTTAAAATAAGCAACGGCCATACTCCAGTGAATTGAGCTAGGTCTTCTGTCAGCTTCTGCCTGGAAAAATTCTATAAAATTGGAGTTGAATTTTGTTTTATTTACAAAACCATAATCAGCGTTTTGTAGATCAATTTGTCGTTGGAGGCATACATGCTGTGCTAAAGTAACTGTTTCTTTATTATGAAGTCTTTCAGTCTCAGATTTTGGTCGGTCGTAAACGAATAATTTAAGATAGAATTTTCTAAGTAGCTTGCCCGTTGTTTCACTTTGGATAGGGGCATGAACGTCTAAAAATAAGCTTTGTCTTTCTTTGCTTATGGGTTTAAAGCGTAACTTTACAATTGTCATGATTTTGGTATTAAGGATTAGATTATGGTTGGTATTGTCAAATCGACTCATAGCAAAAGCTATTGAAGCCCTCTAAAATATCATCAAGCCAATTTTTTGTAATAGATGTTATTGATTGACTTTAATAAATTAGTGCTAGATCCTTTAATTTGATTCTTGTTTTTCTCACGGATAGGTTAATGGCTTTTAAACGGCCAGTACTGATTAAGAAATACACCATTTTTGTACTGCATTTTAATATTGCGGAAGTTTCTCTAACGGTAAGGTATACCGGAGGGTCCATAGACTGGTATTTGAGTTCTTCAACATTGCGAACTGCATATCTGGCATAGTCTATTTTTGTATTTCTTTGTTCGAGTTTATAGGCTTTTTTATTGCAGCTATGACTGCAATATCTGGTAACGGTTGTTTTGGCAATAAATTTTGTACCACAATATTGGCAGACTTTCTCAATTCTGATAGTTGAGGTCATGATCAGATTTCTTTAAGTCAAGAAGGATGCTTTTTTAGGCCAGAGGCTTCAATAATGACATTTTGGGGTCATTATACTCCTTTTATTCAGGATCAATACAATTTAAACGAATGCAAAATCTATCCCAAAGAATAGATTAATTTGAGAAAAATAGTTAAACATTCTTTGCTCATTTCAATTGAAGGATTTTTAAATTAGACAGCAATTTTTACAAATCAGCACGTTTGGACTTGAGAAATTAATAATTTCTCCAAATTAAGAGTATATAGAATACAATAGTCATCTTTAAAGACCATCTAATACTTATTAGAGTATACTAGACCATGAAATTCTATAACAATTTCATTTTCTTTTGCTCAAATTTTGTGCTTTAATGTCAAAGGGACAAGAAAAGGGACAAAAATTCTAACATTAGAAACTTAAAATTCCCGTAAGTTACAATAAATCAGTATGTTATAAAAATAACATCTAAAACAGTAACTTATTGTATATCAGTGATTTGTAAATTCTATTTGCCGATACAAAACTTAGAAAAAATATTCCCCAGCACCTCATCATTGGTTACTTCACCGGAAATTTCACCAAGATGTTCCAGAGCATTTCTCAGTTCATAGGCCAGCAGCTCTGTGGAGATCTGGAAAGAAATGGCTTCTTTTACTTTATGAGTAGCCTCCAAAGATTTGCGAAGGGCTTCAAAATGTCTTTGGTTCGTAATAACTACATTATTTTCCTGGGACTTTAACTGTTCAACGTAGGAAGACAGTTCATTTTTAAGATCCTGGATATTTTGGTTTTCTACCGCTGATATTCTGATAAAATCAAACTCCTGGGGAATTTCATTTCTGAAAATGTCTTCTACAGCTTCATATTTCGGAGGCAGCACTTCGTCAATTTTTGTAGCACAGATAATCAGTTTCAGATCATCTCTCTGCAGGGATTTTATCATTTCGATATCTTCAGAATAATCTTCTGTCGCGGCATCTGCCAGATATACAAGAATATTGGCATTTTCTACTTTTTCTTTGGCCTTTTTTACCCCGATGGCTTCGATTTCATCAACCGTTTCACGGAGTCCGGCCGTATCAATCAGGCGGAAGGCATGACCCTTGATGTGGAGCACTTCTTCGATCGTGTCTCTTGTGGTTCCGGCAATGTTACTGACGATTGCTCTTTCTTCTTTCAGTAAAGCATTTAGTAAGGTTGATTTTCCGGCATTCGGCTTTCCGATAATGGCCACTGCTGTTCCGTTTTTGATGGCATTTCCATATTGGAAACTTTCGATAAGAGAGTCTAATTTTAATTCGATCTTATCCAGCAGTCCGTTAAGGGCTGATCTGTCAGCAAATTCTACATCCTCTTCAGCAAAATCCAGTTCCAGCTCAATCAGGGACACAAAATTCAGAAGATCTGTCCTTAAGATCGATATTTCATTGGTAATTCCTCCTTTCAGCTGATTGATCGCTACTTTTCGGGAAGCTTCATTTTCAGAGGCAATCACGTCCGCAATGGCTTCCGCCTGTGAAAGATCTATTCTTCCGTTGATAAAAGCACGAAGGGTAAATTCTCCTGCCTTAGCCATTCTTGCCCCGTTCTTAGTCAGAGTTTCCAAAATACGCTTTCCGATATGCGGTGAACCGTGAAAAGCTATTTCCACAGAATTTTCTGTAGTAAAACTTTTCGGAGCCAGGAAAATAGAAAGCATTACTTCATCAATAGCTTCTTCACCATCCATAAAATACCCGTAATGGATGGTATGAGACTTCTGCTTTTCAAGTTTTTTGCCCGGAAAACTCTTCTGGACAACCGATAAAGCATCGTTCCCTGAAACCCTGATAATCCCTAAAGCTCCTACTCCATTGGCTGTGGCCAGTGCGCAAATCGTATCGTTATTCATGATGCAAATTTACGTTTTTTCAGGCTAATTTCTGATGGGGTATTTTATACAGATTGTCTATGTCTTTGATTGGAATTATTGGAGTTTTAAAGTCATTGCGAGGAACAAAGTGACGAAGCAATCTCAATTCATGCTAAACATTTGTGCTATTTGTATTAAGATACCCTATAATTCTGTAAAAACAAAAGCTCATGTATAATTATAAGTCTCCAGGAATTAAAACATTCCCTTTTAAAATAAGGCTGCTCCACCACTTGTTCCTTGCAATGACAGCTTACTGTCTTCTGCCCAATTCCTTCACTTTCTGAAGCCATCCGGCACGCTGTGCCTCGGTAGAATTCCGTATGATACCTATATAAGTAATTTTCACCGGTTTTACACCGCAGAATTCCAGCGTTGATTTTTTCAGCTGATTAATGCTGGGCCTTCCATATAAAAGCCGGTAATACCATCCCGGCTGATCGAGTGTTGTGATGATATGGGCAGTTTTTCCTTTCAGAAGTTTATCCCACCAAACTGAATTTTCCCTGTACCGGTAGGCAAATCCGGGAAGAAAAAGCCTGTCAATAAAACCCTTCATCAGAGCAGGTAGACCTCCCCACCAGACCGGATGAATCCACACCAGATGATCTGCCCACTGTATGGTTTCCCAAGCCTTCAACAGATCAGGTTCCAGCTCCATTCTTTTCTGGTATCCAAAGTGAAGAACAGGATCAAATTCCAATTCGGCTATTACGATTTCTCTGATTTCAGCACCTGATTGTTCAGCTCCTTTCCTGTAAGCTTCTGCCATTCCAAAATTGAATGAATTCTTATTGGGATGCCCGTTGATGATGGCTATTTTTTTCATCTTGATGTTTTTATATTTATGGATTCATAGGCTTTAAGCTTTTCCAGAAGTGAATATGGCTGATGGAGCTGATGACTGAAATAAGTATTATTTTCATGGGAATTCTTCAACAGCTCTTCCGTATGAAGCACTGCAGAAAGTGCCGTTAATTCTGCCTGCCCTTTTGTACTTTGCAGGCTTAATTTTTCATTCCCTGATTTAGTTTTTATAATAATCTCAAATACGCTTTGATCGCCATTTCCACTTGATCCGAAAATCATTCTCCGTTCTTTAAGTGATAAAATATTAAAAATCCTCACCTTTTGAAATGCGCCTAAAAGCCATGTAATAAATTTAGAGTTATAAGTCATCTTCACACTGACATCAGGTATTTTTTCTATCTGATTGAGAATATATAAATCCGGAACATCAAAGTTATAGGCTTCCCTTTTCCCTATTCCAAAAGAAAAATCAAAATCTTCGGAATCCAAAAAGTGTTTTATGGGAACCTGTCGGTTATTCTCATACCTGATAAATGGCTTTGCTACGTTTTCAGCCATAAAGTGGGCTGAGCTTTCTCCCGCAAGGTCTTTCACGGAGTAGTATACAAAAAGCTTCACTTCCTGAATGTCGCCTGTATTACCTGCAAGTGTTTTTACCAATCCGTTGACAATACCTCCCATCCATCCGGAACTGAATACAATCCTGCTCCTGACATCTCTGTTTTTAGCAATGGCATACGCTTTGACAAGGTCAGGAGTCGGTTTGGTGATATCCAGATAATCTATTTTATTTTCGATGGCAAAACGAAGAATATTATCCTCTTTATCATTCACAGAAAGAATGACCAGATTTATTTCCTTTTCCAGAATCACCTGAAAAGTCCCGGGATCCGTAACATCAATTTTAAGATGATTGCCCGTTCCTCCTTTTCTGCCACCAATGAAAATATTAACCTGGGGATTTCTTGATTTTAAAATTCGGATAATTGTTTTACCTACAAGGCCGTTTCCTCCAACAACCAGAATATTGTGCTCCATATTATTTTTTTTACAAAATTATAGAGCTGTAATACTGGGGCACAGGACAAATGTCCAAAAATTATATGACTGTTTCTTTTCTGATCCTGCTAAGATGCCTCTGTGTAATTCCTAAGTAAGATGCCAAATACTGCAGAGGAATTTTCTGTACATAATCGGGTTGATTGCCAAGCAGCGTTTCATACCGCTGTGAGGCACTGTCTCTTTGGAGCTGAAAAAATCTTTTCTCAAGCTCAAGATATTCCTGTTCTGCTATCATCTTTAAAAATTTCGTCCAGTTAAGATCATCTTTTATCAGATCATCTATTGCCTCTTTTTTTAAAACCAGCAAATCGGCATCGGTAATAGCCTGCATATTTTCTCTGCTGGGGCAATCTGCAACAAATGAGGAATAGCTAGCCATCAGTTGATTGGGAAACCTGAAGCAGTAGGTTATATCCTTTCCATTATCCGAGATATAATAGGAACGGAATATTCCTGATATAATGAATGCTATTTCCCTGCATTTGTCACCTTCCTGCACAAAAAAGTCATTTTTATACACTTTTCTGGTTTCAAAAAGCTGTAAAAAATCTTCAATCTCATGGTCTGAGAATATATTAAAGCTCCGGAAATAGTTTTCTATCATATTTTTCAATTTGCAATTAGAATCCTGAAAGTTTTTCTTCAGCTTGTGTTTTTGCAAAATTAAACAAATACAAAGCGGCTGCAAGCGTTTGAAATTTTCTTTAATGCTTATTTACCTTTAATCCTTGTATGTTTATATTCAAAATTTGAATGTATTGTATCTGTGAGAGATCTTAACCCGATAATGAAAAATAAAACCATTTCAGAACGAAATGGTTTTACCTGCTTTGAATTTAATAAATATATGAAGATATGAAATGATGCATTTTTATTGACACAAAGATAGATCGTCCCGCAGGATGTTCTGTCAGGGGAATCCCTAAAATTATATCCGTGAAAATACGGTTGCAGGTATAAAAAAGCCCCGCGGATTTCTCCGTAGGGCTCCAGAATTTATCTAACAATTATTAATGTTCTAAGTATGGAATTCAATATTTAAGGTCTAAAATTGACCATCGACTATTCACAATTACATTATTGACCTATTAAAGAGGATTTACCAGTTCAAGGAACCATGTTTTAACATCTCCTTCAAGGTAAGGACCTATTTTTTCTTCACATGTTCTGTGGTAGTTATTCAGCCATGTAATTTCTTCTTCTGAAAGGATTTCTTTTATAATAGTATCTTTAAAGAACGGGCAGAACGTCAGGGTTTCGAATTCATAGAAAGTTCCATGAATTGTTTTTTCCGCTTCTTTTACAGCAATCAGATTTTCATGTCGGATTCCGTATTCTCCTTCAAGATAATATCCCGGCTCATTGGAACATACCATTCCCGGAAGAAGATCCTGCGGGTTCATATCTTTTCGGATGCTCTGCGGACCTTCATGAACGTTCATAAAGCTTCCTACTCCATGGCCTGTTCCATGATTGAAGTCCTTCCCTTCCATCCAGAGTGGAAGCCGTGCAATGGCATCAAGGTGAACCCCTTTTGTTCCTTTCGGAAACTTTACCATCGATAAACGGATCATGCCCTGAAGCACTAAGGTAGAATTTCTTTTGAACTCATCGGAAACAGCCCCTAAAGCCAGGGTTCTTGTAATGTCGGTCGTTCCTTCCAGATACTGTCCTCCTGAATCTACCAGGATACTTGCATCATTGGTAACTTCTTTACTTCCTTCACTTTTTGCCGAATAATGCATGATAGCTCCGTTATCCTTATATCCTACAATGCTGCCAAAGCTTTCCCCAACAAAGTTTTCTCCTTCTGCACGGAAGCCTCTCAGTTTTTCACCGATAGAATATTCGTTCATACTTTCTTTCCCTGCATGATGGGTCAGCCAGTAAAGGAATTTCACCATGGCAACACCGTCCCTTACCATTACTTTTCTGAATCCTTCCAGCTCAGTTTCATTTTTCTGGGCTTTCATCAGGTTACCGGGAACCGGAGCTTTTATAAACTGGTTGTTTTCTTTTAAAGTTTCAATGATCATCTGGTTGCTGTTTGGCGAAACCAGGATTTTTTCATCTTTAAAGGCTTTCAGATAGTTGTAAAATTCTTCATAGGGCATCATTTTCACAAAGGAATCATCCATCTGTTTTCTTGCTTCAACTTCCAGCTTTTCAAGGTCTGTGAACAGCACTGCATCATTTTTGGTAATGACAACATATCCTAAAAATACAGGATTGCTCTGTACATCACTCCCTCTTAAATTCAGTGTCCAGGCTACATCATCGAGACTGGAAATAATATGAACAGTAGCTTCCTGTTCTTCCATTTTCTGACGGATTGCTCCCAGTTTATCTGTAACAGATTTTCCGGCTCTCTCGACAGGATGTACGAAAATAGGATTTTTTGAGGGCGTACCTCTGTCTTTCCAGATCTCCTTTAATAACGGAAAATCTGTTAAGGCAATATTTTTTGACTGCAGTTTTTGCGACAGCAGTTCCCAATTGGCATTTGAAGTGGCAACCGCATTAACGGCCACTTTTCCTCCGGCAGGAATCTGGAAAATAATCCAGTCAATATAATTGGGTGTCCCTTCCATTCCGTCTTTGAAAAGATCGATTCCTGAACCTTCCAGCTCCAGGGCAGCCTGAGTAAAGTATCGTCCGTCCGTCCAAAGCCCCGCTTTGTCTTTTGTAATTACCACAAAACCTGCAGAGCCTAAAAACCCTGACAGCCAAGCTCTTTCCTGCCATTCTTCAGGCAGATATTCGCTCATATGGGGATCTGCAGAATATATTATAAATGCATCAACATTATTTTTTTGCATTTCTTCACGAAGTGCGGCCACTTTTTCCTTTGAAGTCATTCTTTTCTTTTTTAAACACCGAAAGTTACAAAAAAATTGAGGTTTAGAAATGAATTCCAGCCTGTATTTTCGTTAATAATCTGTTATTTTTCTTTGTTTCTGCATTCAATCCGTAAAAATTTTATCGCGTTTAATTTTAACGCTTATTCTGGATTCAGATGAAATATATTTTTTACATCTTGATGATTTTATCAACAATATCTATTGTAATAATATACTTACATACCACAAAAACAACATTATTGCTAAACATATAAGGTTTTGGAGAGATTATTGCTAGTATTATGACATGAGAGAGCAGAATTATAAAAATCACAGGAAATTTTATCCTCCCCATCATTTTATTTATCTTCCGCTACTGATCGTGCTGGAAATTCTTGGGATTTATAAAATCTGGGACGATCCTGAAAATAAGCTGATATGGATATTATTTTCATCCGTGATATTTCTGCTTTTCTACCTCGCTTTTATGACGAGACAGCATTATGCGCTGGGACTTCAGAACCGTATGGTAATGCTTGAATTTAAACAGCGGTATTTTGAAATTTTCGGACAGAGATCTGATGAAACGGCAGATAAGCTGAGATTTGACCAAATAGCAGCATTAAGGTTCGCCTATGATGATGAATTCAGGGAACTTCTGTACCGGGCACTTCACGAAAATATATCAGGAGACGATATCAAGCGTTCTATCAAGAACTGGAGAGCTGATCGCCTGAGAATCTGATTTAACACCAAAAATATTTATATCATGAGAAAGTTAACTTTATACAGTATGATCGTTTTCACATTGCTAACGTTAACAAGCTGTGAAGCAATTGAAACTATTTTTAAGGCTGGAATGTGGTGGGGAATTATCCTGGTCGTTGCAGTAGTAGTAATCCTTTTTCTAATCTTTTCGAGGGGTAAGAACTCTTAACCATTTTTTATGGAGAAGAATACGGATCTGGAAATTATTTCCCACTTAAAGCCTTCAAAAATTATCAAGATCATGAAGGATCCCGAAGCCTCCGCAAAGGCAGTACATCTTGTATATACCACCGATGCGGAAACTGCCGGGATTACCCGCAAAAAAACGGGGAAAAAATATTCTTATTACAAAGACGGGGAAAAACTCAAGGATAAGGATGAGATTTCCAGAATCAATAAGCTGGTGATACCTCCTGCCTGGGAAAACGTCTGGATATGCGCCTTGGATAATGGTCATCTTCAGGCTACAGGTTTTGATGTAAAAAAAAGAAAGCAGTACCGTTATCATCCGCTGTGGAGCGCGCTCAGAAACCACACCAAATTTTACAGAATGCTTCAGTTCGGGTATGCATTGCCCAATATCCGGCTTCAGGTAGAGCAGGATCTTGCTTTAAGAAATTTCGAGAAGAGAAAAATCCTGGCATTAATTGTCAGTTTGATGCAGCATACAAACATCCGTATCGGCAACAATGCCTATGAAAAGCTATATGGCTCTTTTGGCTTAACCACTCTGAAAGGCAAACATGTGAAAATTAACGGTCAGAAAATTTCCTTTTCATTTAAAGGAAAGAAAGGGGTTATGCATAATATTGATCTTAAAAGCAGAAGGCTCTCAAGACTTGTACAGAAATGCAAAGATATTCCCGGAAAAGAACTTTTTCAGTATTTTGATGATGATGGAAACCGCCATTCGATAGATTCGGGGATGGTTAATGAATATATTAAGGAGATCAGCGGAGAAGATTTTACAGCCAAAGATTTCAGAACATGGTCAGGAACAGTAAGTGCCCTGATCGCTTTTAAAGAGATAGGCTACGCCGAAAACAACAGCCAATATAAAAAAAAGGTAAAAGAAGCCCTGGAAATCGTTGCCGAACATCTGGGAAATACCAGTACGGTATGTAAAAAGTATTATGTACACCCTTTGGTGATCAATCTTTATGAGAATAATACGATTAAAAAATATCTTGACGAACTGGAACAGATTGAAGAAAATGACGGAAAAGCAGGTCTTACCCACGAAGAAAAGCTTGTCCTGAAAATTCTGGAGAATGAAAAGATGTAATTATCATCAGAAATTAAAAAATCAACAATAAAACATTGAAGTCTACTGATTTTGAATCATCAAAAAATGATATTTTTTAAATTTAAAACAGTATTAAATTTCATTTTATAAAGATGAGCTGCTTTTTTTCTTTGCGTTAATTATTGTAAATTTGTATACCAACATATTTATCAATTTAAAATAATACAACATAATATGTCAAAAGCAATTTCGCAAGTACCATTTGCAGTAAACGAGCCGGTAAATTCTTATGTACCGGGATCTCCAGAAGTTAAAAGCCTTATCGCTACTTACAAAAAGATGTGGGCTGAGAAGACGGAAATTCCAATGATCATCAACGGAAAGGAAGTAAAGTCTGACGAGAAAGTTCAGCTTCAGTCTCCTCAGGATCATGCTCATGATTTCGGATTTTACTATAAGGGTACAATGCAGCATGTAGATGACGCTATCAACGCGGCACTGGCAGCTAAAAAAGAATGGAACGAACTGGGCTGGGAACAGCGTGCAGCTATTTTCCTGAAGGCAGCTGACCTTTTGGCCGGACCTTACAGAGATGTGATCAACGCGGCAACTATGATCGGGCAGTCTAAGAATGTACACCAGGCCGAGATAGATTCTGCCTGCGAATTTATTGATTTCTTAAGATTCAATGTAGAATTCATGACTGAAATGTATTCTGAGCAGCCGGTTTCCGACAGCGGAATCTGGAACCGTGTAGAGTACAGACCATTGGAAGGGTTCTGTTTTGCAGTAACTCCGTTCAACTTTACAGCAATTTCCGGAAACTTACCGACTTGTATGGCAATGCTTGGAAACGTGGTTGTTTGGAAACCTTCTGACAAGCAGGTTTATTCTGCTAAAGTCATCATGGATGTATTAATTGAAGCGGGCCTTCCTGCGGGGGTTATCAATATGGTATTCACAGACGGAAAAGAAACTGCTGAGAAAGTATTGGCACATCCTGATTTTGCAGGTCTTCATTTCACAGGTTCTACGAAGGTATTCCAGGGAATGTGGAAAATGATCGGTGATAATATCCATAACTACAGAACTTATCCAAGAATTGTCGGAGAAACCGGTGGAAAAGACTTTGTAATCGCTCACCCTTCTTCCAATGTTGAAGCAGTGGCTACTGCTTTGGTAAGAGGTTCTTTTGAATACCAGGGGCAGAAATGTTCTGCAGCTTCAAGAGCTTATATTCCTAAATCTCTTTGGGCTGATGTGAAAAAAGTGATGGAAACCCAGATGAATTCTATCAAAATAGGTTCTCCTGAAGATCCGTCTAACTTCGTTAATGCAGTAATCGACAAAAATTCTTTCGAAAAATGTAAAGGTTATATCGACAGAGCAAAAGCTTCAGGTGAAGCGGAAGTAGCAATAGGTGGTAAATATGACGATTCTAAGGGATGGTTTGTACACCCAACTGTCATTGAAACGACAAATCCACATTATGAAAGCATGGTTGAAGAGATCTTCGGACCTATCTTATCGGTTTATGTATATGAAGATCAGGACTGGAAAGAAACCCTGAAATTGGTAGATTCCACTTCTCCGTATTCATTGACAGGTTCTGTTTTCTCACAAGACCGTTATGCAATCAATGAAGCTTTCAAAGCTCTGGAAAATGCATCAGGAAACTTCTATATCAATGATAAGCCGACAGGCGCCGTAGTAGGACAGCAGCCTTTCGGAGGAGGAAGAGCTTCAGGTACCAACGATAAAGCAGGTTCTAAAATGAACTTACTAAGATGGACTTCCGTAAGAAGTATTAAAGAAACTTTCGTTTCTCCAAAAGACTACAAATACCCATACCTGGGATAAGAGCTAAATTGTGAGTCAGATGATGAGCAATCAGTAATGAACAAAGAATAATCCAAAGCCCCGAATTTATTTTCGGGGCTTTTTTTATTAATGATAAGACATTATTTATAATTCAAAACTTTGTTCTAACCATCTATAATCTTTTACTGTTATTTTTCTAACAACTTTTAACAAAGTTTATCTATGTTTTAATATTTTGAGTGACCGGTTAGGAATAATTATTGAACTTTAAATAATAACACCAAAATAAAATATTTATGAAAAAGTTTTTGTTAGCAGCCATAGGTACAGGAATACTGGTTGTGAGCTGCGGAACCAAGGAATCTTCTATGTCATCCGGTAATACTGATTCAACGGCAGTAGATACTACCAGAACAGCAACACCTCGTACAACAGATACAACATCCACAAAGATGACTACTCCTGATACGATGAAGATGAAAGTAGACTCTACGGCTACCACACCTCCGGCTAAATAGATAAAAACAAGTTTAATCTAAAATGGAAAATCCGCAGATGAAAGCTCTGCGGATTTTTAATGTTTGCTATTGAAGGTAACAATAATTTTTTCTTAGAATCTATAGCTGACTCTCAGAAAGCTCCTAATATTTTTTTATATTTGATTGTATTAAACATCAAAATTAACTATTATGAGAAAATTATGGATAGGAGCTGTTCTGGGTATATTGTTTTTAGGAAGCTGCGCTCAGAATAAAGAGAAAAGAGAAGAGTTTAAAGATGAGCACAATAAAGATTCACTGAGAAACAATATGGGAGATTCAGCGGTTGCCAACTCTGAGCCGGCTCCGGTTGCTCAGGATACCGCCAAAGTAAAAGCCGACAGTCTTAAAACAAAATAAAAAAAACAAATCCGCAGCATACTGCGGATTTGTACTTAAAAAAACTTGACTGAAAAAAACCGGGCAATCAACCCCGATTGTATTATTGCATCAGATCAGATTATTACTCCTGATCAATAAAAAACATTTGCTATTTGATGAATATCCGTTAATCGAATACTGTTTTCAAAAAGTCCTGGAGAGATTCTCCCCTAGTCTGGGATCCGTTACTGTTCACGGCGATATCCAGACCGCAACCGAAACAGCAGTATTGGATCTCTATCTTTTCAAAGACATTGATAGAAAATATAAATTCCAATACGGCCGCTGAAGTTGCCATCCGTTTAATTTACTAGCTTAAAAGTTTTCATAGTTAATGTAAAATAATCAGATATTTTACACGTCTAGTAATTTTAGTGTTTAAATTGGAACGCTGTTCTGCTTTATCGGAATGAAGATTAAAAAATGAGTGACAAACCGCAGCATGTCTATTCCTATAAAGCTGGCGCAAAGATATAGATGTGAAGCCCTTACGTAAAACAATAGGTTAGCCATTTTCATGAAAATGAAAAGACAGAATACATAAAAACATCTGTTTTTTAATTGTTTTCGGGAAAATGGGTATTTTTATCTGACTGATTTTCATCCAGATATTTAATATAGGCTGAAGGAGAAAAATCTGTCACGGCCTTAAATACGGAAGCAAATTTGCTGTGGGAAGAAAAACCGCATTCTTCAGCAAGGATACTTATTTTATACTGCCTGTATTTATCATCATTGATGAGTTTGTCTACAATATAATTAATCCTTAAGCGGTTGACATATGTTTTTACATCTGTACATTTATGCCGGTTGATCACATAGGACAGGTATTTTGTATTGGTATTCAGTTCTGCGGCTAAAAATGATAAAGACATATTTTTGTTGTTGTACAGCTCTCCTTTTTCAAATTCCTCCAGAAGTTCCAGAAGCTTAGATTCTGTTTCGGAAGTCATCAGGGATTCACTTCTTCGTTTATCACTTTCCCCGGCTCTGTCGTCTACTTCTTCCACAGAAATATTTGAAAAATCAGATTGTTCCCTTTTTAAAGGTAAAGGCTCATTGCGTACACTGATCATCTTCAGCTGACTCCTGATAATATTCCTGAATTTTGCACGCTGCTTTTTCTGTTTGGTTCTGAAAAAAATAATGATAGTAACCAGCGCAGCAAACAGAACAATAATTGCAGCATTTTTAACAATACTGATCCGGGCACTTTTTTTATTGGGCTGAACAAGGGTTTCAGGACTTTTAAGGGCAAATTCACGGTTTCTTGCCATAAGGCTGTCATAAGCTCTTACATATTTTACGGCATAAAGTGAGGCTTTGACGTTATCGCCAATTCCTTCATAATAATCATTGATATTGGAATATACTGCTTTTTTAAGCTTGAGACTCCGTGAACTGTCCGCAATATTTTCTGCTTTTTTCAGATAGATTTCAGCATCCTTCCAATTTTTCTGCTTTAGGCAAATGCCGCCCAGCCCGTTATATACCAAACCCAGAACACAGCATTTATCTTTAAGCATTGATTCTGCTTTGCGGTAATTGCTTTCAGAAGTCACGTAATCTTTAAGCTTAAAATATATGTCGCCAAGAAGTTGGTATGAGGCTGCTACAGCCCGTTCATTATCCTGAAGATTATTTTTCCCAAAAGACTGTAATGAATATTCAATATATTGAATGGCATTGGAGTAATTTCCCTGTTCGATTTCATAATAGGCCATTTCCTGATCCAGCAGCCCCAGTATCTCTTCTCTTTTTCTAATATCGCTGACACTTTTTGCTGCTTCCATACCCTTCAGCGTGTATTTTTTCGATCGCTCAAAGAGGCCAACCAGCCGGTACTCTTTAGCCAAAAATTCATTGACACGGCAACGCCATTCCGCATCATCAATCTGGCTAAGCAGGGAATGGGCATTTTCACCATAACAGATGGACTTTTTGAATTCACCTGCTGAGTGATACAGTTCGGCAGAAAGTAAAAGGCTTTTTACCTTATCCAGGGGCTTATGCGCCGTCATGTATAAGGAATCTGCTGTTTTTAAAGCTTCGGGAATATCTTTTTGTGCTACCTGAACCGATGTTCTTTCACAAATCTGGTCAAAGTTGTATTTTTTCTGCGCCCAGATGGGGACAGCGGTAATGAACAAAAACAAAAGTTTTAGCATACTCCTGGACATAAAAAAATAAATTATTATTTTGATTTTATAATAATTCATCATTCTCATGGGGTGGCTTTTTGTTTTTACAAAGCTACTAATATTTTATATTTTATTAAAATATTCTTCTATTATTTAATTTTTTTAACTAAAAAGTTCAATACTATTTATTTTAATAACATTTCATCAATAATATTTATTTTTATATAGACTTATTACATATTAAAATAAATATCCGTAACTATTTTCTTTGTGCACCGACTTATTTGTTAACATAATTATTACATTTGTAATCAATAAAAAGTTTTATGAAAAAATTAGCACTATTTTCTTCTTTATTTATAGGAGCTCTGGCATTGGCGCAGGGAATTAAATTTGAAGACAGCAATTTTGCCGCTATACTGGCAAAAGCAAAAAAAGAGAATAAACTGGTATTTGTTGATGCTTATGCATCATGGTGCGGACCCTGCAAACTGATGGTAAAAAATATTTTCCCGCTTCAGACGGTTGGAGATTTTTATAATTCCCACTTCGTGAATGCAAAAATAGATATGGAAAAGGGCGAAGGAATAGCTCTTGCCAAGAAATACAATGTAAAGGCATTCCCAACTTATCTTTTCATCAACGGTGACGGAGAAGAAGTACACAGGACATTAGGCTATGTAGAGGAGAAAGATTTTATCCAGTTTGCCAAAGACGCTGAAGATCCTAATAAAAGGCTTACCGCATTGAAGCAAAAGTTTGAAAATGGAGAAAAAGATCCTGAGTTTTTAAAGAACCTTGCAGGATTGACGATCTATAATGATTCCGAATTTGCAGGAAAGGTAATGGATCGTTATTTCCAGCAGAAAACAACCCTTGACCAGGAAGATGTACAGATGCTTCTTTCAGGAACACAAAGCACGGAAAGCCCATTATATAAGACATTCCAGGCAAGAAAATCTGAAATCATCAAGATTTTCCCGGAGGAAAAGTATGCAAAATTCGACAAAAACATTAAGCTTAATACTGTTCTTAAAAAGTCTTACAATGCAGATACAAAATCCTGGAACGATAATTATTTTCTAGCCGAATCTCAAAAATTCATGACGAAAGATGAGGCTGAAAAAACATTAAAAAGAGCAAAGGCAAGCAGAGCTTTAAAAAATAAAGATATTCCAACCTATGAGAAATTAATGCTGGAGCTGTATAAGGATTCTTCTGCAGCAAGTTCTGAAGAATTAAATTCTTTAGCATGGAATTTTTTTGAAAACGTAAGCAACAAAGCTTCTCTGGAAAAAGCAGTAAGCTGGGCCCAGGAATCTGTAAAAAAAGATGAAAATTATGCCAATACAGATACATTAGCTAATCTTTACAACAAGATCGGCGATAAGAAAAATGCTAAAATCTGGGCTGAAAAATCTGTTCAGCTGGCTAAAAGTACAGGACAGGATTCAGCAGATACCGAGAAGTTGCTGAAGAGCCTATAAATCTATCAAACCACAAATAAAAAATCCGCAGAAAGTTTCTGCGGATTTTTTATATTTTAATCTCTGTTGTTTAGTTATTGTATACCAAAACCTGCATTTTGGTCAGCATGGCTTCTGTATCACCATTATATCCTGCATAAGTCGTAGGGTCAACATTAACTTTTGCGGTGCCAGACCATGCAGTATATTGTACTTTAAATGTATATGTCCCGGCTGTAAGTGTCACCGATTTTAAAAAAGTTACGGGGACAGGAAGATCATTTAATCCGCCACCGCCGGATCCTATCTTAGTTGTATAAGCCGATGATATTTTAACATTATTTTGTAATAAGCTAAATACTCCCTGCGAACTAACTCCTCCACTAGGAAAATTAGTTGCATAACCCAAAATCGTAAATAAGAAAGTCTGGGTCATACCTGCTGGCACTGTCACTGTCAATGTAACTCCCGGTACATCTGCTGTATTTCCCACAGTAACTGTTGCTTCAGTAGTTCCCTGCACATAATTAGCCGAAGAAATAGTTCCACTCGATGTATTAAGGGTCTTCCAGGTAGGTGCTGCTCCGGCTCCATTTGATGTGAGAATCTGGCCTGTTGTCCCTGCCGATCCAGCTGTAGTAGCATTTCCTCCGACATTAAGCTCATTCACAACCTGTAAAGAACCATTAACATGCAGTGTTTTCTGCGGAGTCTGAGTCCCTATCCCTACATTTCCAGTACCGGTCACCGTCACTCTGTTGGTATTATTGGTAAGTAAATTGATAGGGTTTGCTGAAAGAGTATTCAGGTTCATACTTGTACTATTTCCAGATGTAGTAACCTGGGCAGCTGAGGCATTATCTACAAACATGTTTAAGACCCCTGAACCGCCGGTTGCCTGAAATGCTCCTCTTGATGAACCGGCTGCCGATACAATTCCCTGAGTTCCTGAAGTGCCGATTCCTACATTATTGGTTCCGTTGATGAAGGAAAGTGAATTTCCTGCCGTTGTTACAGTTCTGTTTCCTGCAAGGGTACCATCCGAAGTATAAATATTAACTGGGGTATTCAGTTTGGTCCAGACTGTACCATTGTAATAGTAATATCCTACAGCGTCAATATTTGCAGCGGTTCCCGTTTGTGTTCCGGTTGCAATACTGTTAACGTAAATTAACGTGGAAACAGGAGTTCCCGTCATGCTTTGTGCTCTTTGCCTGTCAACCCTCGGAATCAATAGCCCATCCACATTGGTAGTGGTGCCGGTAGCATTTTTGGCTGTTATATCCAATGTTGAAGCCGGTGCTGAATTATTGATCCCCACCTGCGCATGGTAGAATAAGGGTAAGAGAAAAACCCCAAGTAATAAATTCTTTTTCATTTGTTATTGTTTATAAATTAGTATAACAAAGTTAACAAATTAAAAATTCACCTCAGACTTTTTTTGAATATTTTTTAACAAAAACAATTAAGAATTATTAAAAACATAACATAAAACAGAAACCAATCAATAAATCACACGGCATTGAGAAGTATCAATATTCAAACAGAACACTTCCCCATGTAAATCCGCTTCCGAATGCTGAAAGAAGAACAAGATCCCCTCTTTTAACTTTTCCTTCCTCGATTGCTTCGCTTAATGCAATAGGAATAGAAGCAGCCGTTGTATTTCCGTATTTCTGAATATTATTATGGACCTTCTCATCCGGAAGACCAAATTTCTGCTGGACAAACTGAGCAATTCTAAGATTGGCCTGATGAGGAATGAACATATCAAGATCTTCAATAGTTTTTCCTGCTTTATTCAGAGCCTCCATCATGGTTTCAGGAAATCTTGTCACCGCATGCTTGAATACAAAGTTACCGTTCATGATAGGATAAACTTCCTTATCAGTAACATTTTCAGGCTCTTTTCTCATTCTGTCGCTCCAGCCGAATTTGGAACCCGGGAACTGTGTACACAGTTCATCAGCATATTTTCCTTCGGAATGCATATTTACCGCTAAAATATCTCCTGCATTTTCATCTTCCGTTGCTGAAAGTATAATAGCTCCTGCCCCATCTCCAAAGATCACAGAAACACCCCTTCCTTCATCTGAAAAATCAAGTCCGAAAGAATGGATCTCTGCTCCTACTACAAGTATATTTTTATAAGTTCCTGATTTGATAAAAGCATTGGCAACACTTACTGCATACACAAATCCGGAACATTGATTTCTTACATCCAAAGCACCGATGGTATCACACCCCAGCATATCCTGAAGTAAAACACCGCAACCCGGGAAATAATAGTCCGGAGAAAGCGTTGCAAAAACAATATAATCTATATCCTCAGCAGTAAGACCTGCCTTTTCAAGAGCTTTTTGAGAAGCTTTGAAAGCTAAATAGGCAGTGGTTTCCTGAGAATCATTTCTGTTTTTTCTGTGTCTTCTTTCTTTGATACCCGTTCTTTCCGTAATCCATTCATCATTGGTGGTCATCAGTTTTGCTAAATCATCATTCGTAACAACATTATCTGGAACATAAAATCCAATCCCCTTTATTGTACTTTTAATCATATAGTTTTTTTAATTTTGGTAAAGATAAAATTATTAACAGATAGTTTTTCAAAATATTAGTATTTTTATTATATGCCAATTGATACGATATACAGAGACTCCCAATGTGAATGGGTAGATGTAGAGGCTCCCACTGCGGAAGACCTGAAATTTCTTCACGAAAGATATGAGATCAACAATCTTCTCCTGGAAGACACGATGGACCCCAACCACCTTCCGAAATATGAAGAGGATGGCAATATAAAGTTCTTTCTCCTCCGCGAAAGCACAGAGCTGGAACGTAAAAATCTCAATACCATAAGCGATATCAGTACAAAAATCGGGATCTTTCTGGTGGAAAACACTATTATTACCATCCACAGGATGAAGACCAAAAGCATTTCGGAAACGAAGAAGCAAATCACCGGTATGCAGACAGAAGTTCCGCCTTCAAAAATAGCTTTAATAATAGCCCTGCTGATCATGAAAAGCTTCGATGACGAGTCGGTAAGTCTGCTGGAAACGATGGACAATATCGAAAACGAAATTTTTCTTAAAAACACCAACCATACCAACCAGATCAGAAGACTGTATAAGCTGAAAAGAAAATCCGGACTGAATTCCAGGGTGCTGACCATTTCCACAGATGCTGTGGATAAATTCAGATTATTGCATCTTCAGGATTCTGAAATTGTTGATTTAAAGGACAAACACAAAGATGTAGTGGCAGATTTTGACCATCTGAATATCCAGATTACCAACCTTATTTCGATGTTCCTCGCACTGTCGGATCAGAAAGCGAACCAGGTCATGAAAGTTCTGGCTATTTATTCAGTGTATTTCTTGCCGATCACCTTCATTGCCGGTGTTTACGGAATGAACTTCGATAATATGCCTGAGCTTCATCATAAATACGGCTATTTTATAACGTTGGGCATTATGGCTTTGGTAGTGATCTGTACGTTTATTTATGCAAGGAGAAAACAATGGTAATGGAATTAAAAAAAATCAAATAAATGAAAACACTCAATGAAAAAATGAAAGATTGGACGGATATTGACATTGCAATGCATGAGATTGCATTGAAATTAGAACTCATACCTGAAGACAATTTTCCCAAATTTAAGTCATATTATTGGTCAGAGACAGAAAAAAGCAAAGCTTTAAAAAATATATTATATGAATTAACAAATATTGGATTTCTGGACTTTAATACAGATGAAAATATTGTCAAAGTAAATCAAGAGTTTTGTTTTGAAAAATAGTTTATAAGCTTATCAAGAAATGTTTTTTCGTTGGTAGAAGAAACTTTTTCAAGATTGACTGCTCAGTCACAATAAAACACCAAACCACCATGAAAACCGAAATCTTAAATAAAATTCTTGAGGAAGATATTCTCTCCGGAGTGTCTAAAAATAAGCTTTCTGCTCTGCACGAAAATATTTCTTCTAAAGAGTTTTCTGACCTGTTAGATGCTCAGGGAAATCAATATGTAGAGTTTGTTCAGGAAGGAGGCGGTGTATGGGGGAGTGCGCTGGTTGGCTATCTTTATGGTCTGGAAATTTTTGGGGTCCGTTTTCTGAAAGTCGCGGGAACCAGTGCCGGTGCCATCAACACCATGCTTATTGCTGCCTGCAAAACTAAAGAAGAGGCTAAAAGTGAGATCATCAAAGATATTCTATTCAGCTGGAATTTTGCAGACTTCATGGACGGAAAAACCTACGTTAAAACAACCATCCATGCAATCCTTAACAATAAAGATTTTTTTAAGATCAATGCCATTATTGCAGCGGTCCTTATGATCATTCTTATAATTATTCCTTTTGCAGCTCAGCCTGAAACCACTCTAAGGGCCAAACTGCTTTTCCTGATCCCACTGATTCCCGTTATTATTGCTTTTTTCTGTATTAAAAAATTCTATAATGATTTCAGAAAGCAAAACAGCGGATTCAATCCGGGAAATACATTTTTGAGTACAATGCAAAGTGTTCTGGATGGTTTCGGAATTAAAACTGTGGCTCATCTTAATGAGAAATTTATTCAGGAAGAACAAAATCTCAACCTCAATTACCGCTACGGAAATAACCAAGAGTATTATACCATTGCTCTGAAAAGCATAGAGGCAATCAAGGAGAAAAATCTTGAACATATTGACCAGACCCGTTACAGGATATTTTACGAAAGTGCCGTCAACAATGATTATTACAAGAACAACCCTTTCTACCAGCTCCGTTCGGAATATGTTGTAATTACTACAGACATTAATGCAAAGATAAAGGTAGAACTTCCCACAATGGCCAATTTATACTGGTCGGAAGAGGAACTGAAACATATAAGCCCCGCTGAATTCGTGCGGGCATCCATGTCTGTTCCTTTCTTTTTCGAACCCTTCCAGAAAAGGATCAATAAGGATGATGATTCTGTGAAATATGCCTGGAAATTCTGGATGAACACGAAACCGGAAGACATCTACCCTGTCGGTCTGTTCATTGATGGGGGAAGCATTTCCAATTTTCCCATTGACATTTTCCACGCCAGCGATGTATTCTATCCGAGAATGCCGCTTTTCGGGGTACAGCTTACCAGTGATTCCGATATCCTTTCGGACAAAGGAAAAACCAGTGAACAAATTCTCAAAACACCATTTTCTTACGCAGGAAACATCATCAGTACTTTAAAAGGTTTTAATGACAAATTATTTCTTACTAAGCACAGTTTTTACCGGCTTTACAGTATCCAGTCTGTGAACTGTGGCACAAGCAGCTGGCTGAATTTCTTCATGAAAAGAGAGGAAAAAGAAGATCTTTTCAACAGAGGCTTCCAGGCTGCCCTCGACTTTCTTAATCAGTTTGACTGGGAGAAATATAAATATGAAAGGATGATGCTTTCGATGAAGGAGAAAAAGATTCTGAGAGAAGAGGATACAAAAACAGTGGGGTAAGGAAATTAAATATTTACAGGAAACTTAGTATTTACACTAGTTTCATTACAAACTCTCCAAAAACTCCAGATACATCGGTACACTCCTTTCAATCCATTCTTCTGAAGGATCGTTTTCGATTCCATAATAGACAAATGGTTCTTTGTAATCTGCTCTGATATAGTCAAAAGTAAGCTCATAAGGCCGGAAAAGCTCGTTCATGGTATATTTATATTTCCCGGATGCGCTGTAACCTTGTTCATCAATTCCTGCCGTAACCGCCAGGGTTATCTTCTTCCCTCCTAATTTATAGCCGCTTTTGCTTCCGTAAGCCCAACCGTAAAGCAAAACCTCATCAAACCATTTTTTCAAAAGAGGCGGACTGCTGAACCAGTAAAACGGAAACTGAAAAACTATTCTTTCATATGATTCCATGAGTCGCTGCTCTTTCGCAACATCTATCTTTTCATCCGGATATGCTTCATACAGAGAGTGAACCGTATATTTTTCAGGATGTTTTTTCAGTTCACTGATCCATCTTTTATTGATCACCGATTTTTCTATATCAGGATGAATGACTATGATTAATGTTTTCATTTTTATTTAAATTTCTTCAGCAAAAATAATATGCGTAACTTACATTTTCAATAGTAGTGCCCAATTGTACGGTACTATAAAAAATGTAAGTAATGACTAAAATAAAGGAAACATCTACCAATTTTGCCAATAAAAAAGCCCTTGCTGATGAATGTCCCGAAATCTATGCTTCCAATACAATCGGCGGACAGTGGGCACTCGCGATCTGCTGTTACCTGATCAATGGAAAACTGAGGTTTGGAGAGCTTAGAAAAAAGCTGAACAACATCACAGAACGTATGCTCACGCTGCAGCTTCGCAGGCTGGAAGAAGACCGTATTATCACCAGAACCGTTTATGCTGAAGTTCCGCCCCGTGTGGAATATGAGCTGACCGAAATAGGATATAAATTGAAACCTATTATCCTGGAATTTGAAAAATGGGGGAAAGAGCATAAGGAAATTATGCGTGATAAGTATTCTGAATCTGAAAACACATAAAATCGTTGAATTTAGATTTTAGCTAAAGTCCGCTTCTATGATCAGAATTCATTACTCTAGTCCATCCAAAGCGGCTTCTGTTTCAGCACATGATGATAAACAGGGCAGCTCTCGGCATGTGCCCCTTTCAGGTAACCTGTACTCATTAAAAATTCATTGACAATTTCTCCGCCCGTAAATTTGAATGTCTTTTTGAATAGCTTCATCCATTCCTGAAGGGTTTTCGGATGATGATGTTCCAGCCACTTTTCAAACGACCCGAATTCTTTCTGCAATTCTATAATAGTCTTCGCATTTTCAATGGCAGCATTTATTTTGAGCCGGTTTCTTATGATTCCGGCGTCATTCATCAGCCTTTCTCGATCGTCTTCCGTATAGGCTGCAATGATCTGAATATCAAAATTGCTGTAAGCTTTCCTAAAGCTCTCTTCTTTCTTTAAAACAGTTTCCCAGCTTAGTCCTGCCTGGTTGATCTCCAGGATTAGCCTTCCGAAAAGTTCATTATCATCATGGATAGGAAATCCGTAATAATTATCGTGATAGTTTTTATGCAGTTCTTTTCTGCTTTCGGGCTGCATTCCTTCGATGGCTAAACAATAACTCATTTTAATAAATTTTCTGTTTTGGTTGAACAATTTCAGGCGGTAAAGATAAGACAGGTTTGTGACAACTGTTAGTCAGCAGTATTTTAATTTTTTAATATTATAGTCTATATGTTTACAAAACATTTTAAATTAGAAGCTTCAAAAAATAATCCATGAAATCTCTCCTGTCTCTTCTTTTCAGCCTGCTTTTGGTTTCCTTTAATGCCCAGAAAATCTATTCCAAATCTTACGGCAGCCCGAAAGACACGCCTGTTATTTTCATTCATGGCGGACCGGGTGGAAATGCCACTTTATTTGAAGGAACGACAGCCCGGAAGCTTGCAGATAAAGGATTTTATGTTATTGTATACGACAGACGCGGAGAAGGCAGGTCCAAAGACAGCAATGCTTCTATGACTTTTAAAGAAAGTTTTGAAGAACTCAACCAAATTTATAAAACCTACGGCATTAAAAAGGCAAATATTCTCGCCCACAGTTTTGGGGGAATTATAGGAACCCTGTTTACGAGACAGTTTCCTGAAAAAGTAAGTTCACTGACCCTGGCAGGAGCTTTATTTTCCCAGCAGGAAACCTACGATCATATTTTAAAAAAGGCTGAAGAAAAATTTAAAGACAATCCTTCAAAACTGAAAGAGATCTCTGAGATTGAAAATTTAAATAAAAACTCTGCAGATTACAGGAAAAGATGCTACAATATAGCAAGTGATATGAATCTCTTCTCCATGCCTTCCCCTACTCCTGAGAGCCAACAATTAAGGAAAGAATATGAATCAGGTGAGTTTTATGCTGCCAATTTCAGAAACCCGGAATCGCCCTTGAAATTTTATAAAAATGAAACTCGGAACAATCTCGACAATACTGCCGTTTTGAAAGAAATCAAAAAACAGGGAATCCCAATTTTTGCTGTTTATGGAAAAGATGATGGCATATTTTCAGAAAAGCAGCTCAACGATATGAAAACAATCGCCGGAGCAAATCATTTTAAGGTTATTGACAACTGTTCGCACTACTTATTCGTGGATCAGCAGCATGAATTTCTGCAATTCCTAAGCTTACATCTAAAATAAAGTGTAGTTTTGTAAAAATGCCCATACCAGGAACCCATATGAAAAACCACAAAGCACTCATCATGATGCTTATACTGGTGTTTTCATTATCACCGTGTTCCGTAAAAAGAGATTTTCTCGGTATTTTTGATATCCAGCATATCAGCGGTTTAAATAAAGCAAAAACAACAACCGTTTCAGTATCGTTATGTGCCCCTTCTGCCGACGCTTCATTAGTGCGGACTATCCTTTCAAAGGCTGATGTTAAGCTTAAAAGTAAAGGCTTTCTTTTCAGTTTAAGTACAGTTATCGGTTTAGGAGAGAAAAAAATTGCTTTCAACAAATATTCCGGACACTCTACCGGAAACAGTCCACCGAAATATATTTTGTTTAAAAGATTGAAGTTAGACCTGGCTTAAATTTTAAACGGATTAATTTTTAATACACAGTTTTTTAATACAATACAATTTCAATGAAACATACTTCAGACAGCCGGTCTTATGACCTGGCCGGACTCTACACATTATCACTCCGTCTGGTAATCGGATGGACCTACTTCTCAGCTTTCTGGCGCAGACTCGTTCTCGAAAATAAATTAAGCCCTGATGAAGCGGGATATATCGGTGAGAAATTCAATCATTTCCTGCCTAATGCCTTAGGTATAAAACCTCTTATCGAATATCTGGTTACCCATCCGGATGCCTTACATACTTCCATGGTTACCTTTACCATTGTGGAAGCAGTTGTAGGGCTTTTTATTATTTTAGGATTATTTACAAGATTAATGAGCATCGGCATTTTTGGCCTTGCGATGGGAATCCTGCTGGGCTCCGGCTGGATCGGGACAACCTGTCTTGATGAATGGCAGATCGGTGTTTTGGGAATTGCGGGAGGATTTGTTCTGTTCCTTACCGGAAGTGGTCCTTTTTCCCTCGATCATTATTTCATTAAGAATGATAAGAATTTCACCCGTAAAAAATGGTTTTTATGGCTGGGATCGGGTATTCTTCATTTCTCAAAGCCAAAGACAATTGTACTCGCAGGTTCTATCTTCATTTTTGGACTTACACTCTATACCAACCAGTATTTTCATGGTGGAGTCTGGGGAACATTGCACAATAAATCCGTAAAACCTAAGATTGAAATTTCCAATATTTCTTTAGTCAATACAGATCTAACCTTTGAAGTTTACAGAACGGAAGGTGCAGATGTTTATGGCTCTTTTCTGATAGGCATTCATATTCTGGATAACAAAGGGAAGATTATAAAAGCTTTAGACCACACAGAACTTTCAAACTTTTCAAAAGAAAACATCAGGAATCATTATGTAGCTAAGGTAAAGCCGGGAAAGCACAGCCTGGTTATTCCACTGGGCTCAAAGGCTGATCTTACATTGAACCTCAATGATGTTTTAATGGAAAAAGACAAGATTCACACGATAAAACTAATTGACATCAGTGGGATAGAGTGGACGGCGAAAATTAATAACTTTTAAAATCATTAAGGGCTTTTAAGTTTTTAAGAATATTAAGTGAAATGCTTCGACTCCGCTCAGCATGACATTTCTGATACTAACTGTTTTTAACAATCCTTTTTAGCGTTGTCATGCTGAGCGAAGTCGAAGCATCTTTCAGGAAGAACATTCGTATCATTTCCGCAAAAAACCTCCGGATATTTCCGGAGGTTTTTATATTGAATTCAATTTAGTGCATAGCTTCACTTAAATCTATTTTCTCTTTGCTTTTCCTTTCTTTAATGAAAAGAATAAACGGTATACAAACGAGGAATATAACTCCTAAATAAAGGAAAACATCCATATATGAAAGTACCGTAGCCTGTTTTGTGACTGATAGATCCAGCATTTTATAAGCGGCATTCATGGCTGCATCCGGAGTCATTCCCTTTGCAACAAAGCTGGCTTTTAATGCATTCAGACGCTGCTGCACGTCAAAACTGTTTTCATCCAGATGGGAAATCAGATTGAGCCTGTATTTCTGACCTGCATTGGCAATAAACGTGGTGATCGCTGCAATCCCGAATGAACCTCCGAGCTGCCTCATCATCCCTGTAAATGCTGCACCCTGACCAATTTCCTGTCCTTTCAGTGTACTCAAAGACAGTGAAGTGATCGGGATAAACAAAAGTCCCAAACCGGCTCCCCTTACGATCAGCATCCAGAAAAAAGCATCTTTGCTGGTATCCGGTGTAAGGATTTTGTAGCCCCAGAAGCTATACACAAAGAAGATGAACAGTCCCAGAGAAACCAGGATCTGCTGTTTTGCCCCTTTAGAAAGGAGTCTTCCGATAATCGGCATCATGAAGGCTGTCGTCAGCGCTGCAGGAATCATCAAAGCTCCCGACTGCAGGGCCGTCCATCCTAAAATGCTCTGTGTATAAAGCGGAACGATAAATGTAGAACCATACAGCCCAAATCCCAAAACAAACGACATCACCGTTCCGATTCTTAAGTTTCCGTTTTTCAATACCCGGAGTTCTACAATGGGATATTTGAAGGTAAGCTCCCGCCATAGGAAGAGGATGAATCCTAATATAGCCGATACGGTAAATGTTACGATCATTCCACTCTCAAACCAGTCTTCTTCGTGCCCTCGTTCCAGAATAAACTGTAAAGATCCAACGGTAACGGCCAATAAAGCAATTCCGATCCAGTCTACATCCGAAGCCTTCCGTTTTTCAGCATATTTCGGACTTTTCACAAACTGTAAAGTCATCAGCGTTGCTGCAATTCCAATCGGAATATTGATATAGAAAATATAAGGCCAGCTGAAATTATCTACGATATATCCTCCCAATGGCGGGCCTAAGGTTGGACCGATAATTACTCCCAGACCATAAATCGCCTGAGCCATACTTCTTTTCTCAATAGGATACGATTCCGTAATGATCGTTTGTGAAGTTACCAGAAGAGCTCCCCCACCTATTCCCTGCATGAGTCTGAAAAATACAAGCTCCCAGATATTGGTGGCATTTCCGCATAAAAATGAAAATATGGTGAATATAATGATGGAGGCAGCAAAGTAATTTCTACGTCCGAACTGCTGCGACAGCCAGCTTGTCATCGGTACCACAATTACGTTACCGATTGCATAAGCTGTAATCACCCAGCCAACTTCAGAAAGAGTGGCTCCAAGATTCCCCTTCATTTCATTCAGGGCAACATTCACAATCGTGGAGTCCACAATTTCAAGCAGAGCACAAAGGATTGCTGTGATCGTGATGATCACCCTCCGGGCTCCATATTCTACTAATGATTCTTGCATAGTTTTTTACGATGTAAAAAAGTCAATTGTGAATTCTGCTACGCAGGGGAATGATGAATTTTAAAACCAATCATTTAAATTGACAATAAACAAATTCACCATTGGCAGCGAAGCTAACTGACCATTCACAGTTTTAATATTATTTAAGCGACACTTCTGCTTTTACGTTCATTCCTGTTCTCAGTCTTTTTGCAATATTCTTGTCCAGATTTACAAAATCGATCTTTACAGGAAGTCTCTGAACCACTTTTACGAAGTTACCGCTGGCATTGTCCGGAGGCAGGATTGAAAAAGTAGCTCCTGTTGCCGGAGAGAATGAGCTTACAACTCCATCAAACTCCTGGTCAGGGAAAGCATCAATTTCAATTTTAACTTTCTGTCCTTCTACCATTTTATCTACCTGTGTTTCCTTGAAGTTGGCCACAACCCATTTCTGGTCGTTTTTAACCAAAGCAAAAAGTTGCGATCCGGCTTGTAAATATTGACCCGCCTGAGTGGAAACCTTACCTACATACCCGTCTTCCGGAGCAAGGATCACCGTGTACGATAAGTTTAATCTGGCATTTTCCACATCCACTTCTCTCTGTTTTGCTACTGATCCGGCAACGCTGATCTGCTGAGAGCTTGCTGCAGTCTGAGAAGACGCAATGGTAGTCTGCTGTGCAATTTGATTTCTCTGATCCACCAAAACCTGAAGCTGTCTGTCCGCCGACTGTTTAGCCGCTAAAGCCTGTTCGTACTGCTGTTCTGTAATCGAATGGTCTTTTACAAGATTGGCATATCTTTTCAGATCCTGTGATGTTTTCCAGACGTTTACTTTTGCTGCTTCTATCTGTGCATTGGCTGTTGTTACCGCTGCCTGGGAAGAGCTTATATTTTTTGAAGTAGCCGTAGTGGTAGCTTCTGCATTTGAAATATTGCTTCTGGCTGTTGACAGAGCGGCCTGAGCCTGCTCAAGGGCCATTTTCTGATCTCTGTTATCCAGGATCACCAAAGTATCTCCTTTTTTTACGAATTGATTGTCTTTTACTTTTACTTCTGCTACATATCCGGAAATTTTAGAAATTACCGGCGCCATATTGGATGTAATCTGTGCATCGTCGGTTTCTTCATGATACTGTCCGTAAGTAAAAGCTCTGTATCCATAAATCCCTCCACCGATTACGACAGCGGCTAAGATGATAGGAAAAACAAAACTTTTTTTCTTTTTAGGTTCAAGTTCAGCGGTTGTTTTATTATTATTTTCCATTTTGGTTTCAGTCTGATTATTTAATTGTTAAAGTTCCTGTTGTCTGTAATAATTTTCTGTACGCTAAAGCGGCATCTGCCTTGGCATTGATCACACCTACATTAGCTGATATCTGAGCAGCGTCTGCATCCAGAAGTTCTGTCATGGTTGCAAGACCGTTGTCGTATTTGTTTTTGGTAATCCTGTAGTTTTCATTAGCCTGTTCAGCAGCTTTTTCATAAACTGATATTCTCTTTTTAGAGTAATCAGTGTTCTGATATTCTCTGTTGACATCAAGTTTAATGTTGTCATTCAGTAATTCATCATTGGCTGCCAACTGCTTTTCTCTAGCCTGAGACTGTCTTAACGATGAATTTTCTTTCCAGATATTGGATAGGTTATAAGAAATTCCAACCCCGACGTTTACAGCATTGTATATGGTCAGGAATTTTGGAATATCTGCCGCCACATACCCTCCGGTAAATGCTATGGAAGGAAGGTTTTCAGCTTTTGCAGATTTTGTTCCCAGTTCTGCAGCTTTTCTTTGCTGAGCTAAAGCCTGCAGATCTTTACGGTTTTCTTTAGCCTCATTTACGTAGTAATCCACTGTTTTTACTTCGGAACCTTCATCGATATAATTCGGATCAACCTCAATTTCTGTGGTTTCCGGAATCCCCAGCAGCAGATCCATATTGATATTGGCAATATTATAGTTGTTTTTAGCTTCCAATAACTGCAACTCGATATTTGAAGTCTGAAGGTTTGCTTTTAAACGGTCATTTCTTGCAATAACTCCATTGTTTTCAAGCTTAAGAAAAGTCTCATCCCTTTTTTGAGAAGCCGTAAGGTTTTCTTCTAAAACTTTGATGGACTGGTTAGCTTTAAATAAATTATTATAAGCCTGGGCAACATTGTAAGCAATCGCTATTTTATCATTCTCCGTGCTTAGCTTTGATGCTTCCACTAAATATTTTGCAGACTGGATACCATATTTGATCCTTCCACCGCTGTAAACCGGAACACTTAGATTAACCGATCCGTAAGCCACCTGATGCACTTCCGGGCCTCCTTCGCCTGAAACACCTGAAAGCTTCAGATCAACAGTGGGCTTAAGAGGAAGGTACATATAGCTTCCCGAAACTTTAAGTTCCGGAAGCTGCCTGTTTTTAGCTTCCAAAAGATCTGCCGTAGCTTCTTCTATTTTAGCAGCATCGATCTTAAGGTTTTTACTGTTCTGGATTCCCAGCTGCACGGCTTCATCGAGAGTGAGCTGTTTTTTCTCCTGAGCATTGATGGCTGCCATTCCCATAAACAGGGATAATGCCAATACCGAGTTATTTATTCTCTTCATAACCTAAAAGGTCTTTTAGTAAATATTTTATATGTTTATTAAGTTCTGTGTAGTACTTTTCATCAAAAACTTCATCCTCCTCCGTATCGTTCAGGAATTCTTTGTACATCTCTTTGGCATTGGATGCATAAAATAAGGTTCCGCTTACTGTGGCATGAAGTAGATAGATAGGAGGATTTTTAGTGAAAATTCCCTTTTTCAGACCGCTTTCAAGAACCTGGGAATACATGGAGATAAAGCCCATCTTAGTTTGCTTCAGAAATTCCACGATCTGTGGCTTTTCTGTGTGAAGCTGCTCACGCTGCATGATTCTGTAAAAACATTTATGATGTCTTACTCTTCCGGAAAACTGGTCTACGATCTTTTCTATTTTCTGCCATTCATTGATATCTGTTCTTTCAAGAATATCTTTGGCAAAGAACTGACCTTCATTCATTCTGTATTCCACTAATTTTTCGTACAGCTTTTCCTTTGATCCGAAATAGTAAGAAATCATCGATATATTTACATTCGCCGCCTTGGAAATCTCCCTGGTGGAAGTTCCTTCGAAGCCTTTTTCAGCAAAAAGCTTTTCAGCAGCAAACAATATATTTTCTTCTTTTGAAATCATAGTAATTCTATTTTTCAGGCCGCAAATTTACATAAGATTTTAAACAAATCAAACGATTGATTGATTTTTTAATTAATATTTAATATTAGCTAATGTAAACAGCTGAATATTAATTACATTTAAAACAAAAAAATTTAAAGAAAATGTAAGTAGCGTCAGAAATTTTGCGCAATATGGAAAGTCCGAAAGAGTCCGGACTTTATTGTATTCATTTAAAATTAGTCGTGTAATCAGCCGGAACTATGAGTTTTTGTGAATGTACCGTGATAATTTAATCCCAAGGTCTGTCCAGACAATTTTAGGATTTCCGTTTCTTGTCAGGTGCAGATCCGCAGTGCTGATCTCTTCCAAAATACTTTCAATATTGGCCCCGCTGATAAATTTTGAGAATCCGGTCCAGTTGAAACCGTCTGCATCAATCTTTTTATACACCAGATTTTCGGACTGGTAATTCTGAAGCAGGGCAAGCCTGAAGATCTCGGAGCAGTAGTTAAGGAAGTTTTTCTGTTTTTCACGATTCCAGCCCGCAATTTCTCTGGCCCATAGGATAATGCTTTTAAGGAACTGAGGTTTCTTTTTTACCATGAACGCATCTCTTACCCACTGTATAAAAAGCTTTTCAAACTCGTCGCTCTTATGTCCGGAATTTAAAATTTTCAGGGCTTCATTAAGATCGCCCTGGGCTTCGTGAACAATCTCCCTAACTTTTTCTTCTGAAATTTGAAAATTCTTCCTAAAGTAATTTTCCAGATCTTCATCACTTATTCTTGGAACTTCCACGATCTGTGTCCTGGAAAGAATGGTGGGAAGAATATCATTAGCCGTTTCAGCAGTAAGAAGAATAAGTGTTTTTGCCGGTGGTTCTTCCAAAAACTTCAGAAATTTATTCGCGGCTGCTATATTCATTTTATCGGCTCTCCAGATGATCAGGATCTTGGTTCCGCCTTCAAAACTTTTTAAAGCGAACTTCTGGTTCTGATCATCAATTTCATCGGCAGAAATAAAAAGCTGTTTATTTTCAGATTCAAGAAAAGCGGTCCAGTCGTCATAGCTTGCATAGGGAGAAGCCATGATCATTTCCCTGAAATCCTCAAATTTATTTTTACTTAAAGAATTTTTGTTATCGGTAAAAACGGGGAAACTAAAGTGCAGATCAAGATGGTTCAGATGTTCCACCTTCGAAGCAGCATATTCATTTTCCCGGGTAAAGATCTCTTTGGCATAGGCCAAAACCATAGGAAATGTTCCATATCCTTCTTTTCCTAAAAAAAGCTGGGCATGGCTTACCCTGTTTTCAGCAATGCTTTCACGAAGAAGTTTTTTCAGATTTTCCTGTCCGGCGATGTTCTCCCAATTCATGGCTCAAAGATAAAGAATTTTTAGAACGGATGATTTCTGAAATGTGAATTTTGCTCCGGAAGTGAATGATGAATTTTAGTAATATCATTTATAAATAAAGCATAAAAATAACAGGCAAAGCGTATTCACAATTAACAATTCACCATAATTATGGCTATTCATCCCCCTTAACAAACTTTAACCACATATAATTTTTACAATTCATTAATATTTAAGATATTTGCGCATTGTTTTAAAAATAAAGAATGAAAAAAATCTTTGCCGTATCATTCATATCAGTTGGATACTTCCTAAATGCACAGAGTATTAGTAACTCTCCGTATGCAACTTATGGAATTGGGGATGTAAAATATGATAATACGATTGAAACTGCCTCTATGGGTGGTATATCTACTGCTTATATCAGTGATTTCACAAGCAGCTTCAATTTCGCAAACCCTGCGAATAACTCTAATTTCGAGCTTACAAGTATCAGACTGGAGGCTACCAACGAAAACAATTACTTCAAAACAGATTATAACGATACGAAGTCTACCAAACATTCTACGTATCTTTCTAATATTGCATTGGCATTTCCATTGTCTCCAAAGGTAAAGATGGGACTTTCTTATCAGCCTTACAGTTCCAAGAGCTATGATATTGTAAATACGATTAAAACCTACGAAACTGTAGATAATGTTCAAACATTAAGCGGATATTATACGAACCGTTTTAAAGGAAGCGGAACTTTGAATACTGCCCAGGCAGCCATTTCTTATAAAATCAACCAGAACTTTGCAGTAGGTTTGAGAGCTAACCTTTATTTTGGAAATCTTTATGACCTGAACGAGCTTAGGTCTTACGATAAAGACGGAGTAGCTAATGCTGAATATATCAACGGTTACGAAACTAAAAACAGCATTAAAAACTTTAATTTCACGCTTGGGGGTAGCTACCAGAGTCTGAACACCCGTACAGACAAGAAATTAACCATCGGGGCTACGGCTACGTTTGGTAATACCAGCAACATGACCACAGATTACGTCAACAGTACTTATATATATTCTGATGTTGCACAGACTGTTAAAGCTTTGGAAACCGTTATAGAACAAAAAAGTACAAGTTCTAAAAACCTTCTTCCATTACAGGCATCTTTAGGGGTTGGATATGGAAGCGAAAACCATTGGTTCTTTTCAGGACAGCTTGACTATAAAAAAGGAGAAGATATTTCTTATTTCGGAAGAACTTTTGACTTCCAGGATACTTACAGAATTTCTGCCGGAGGATGGTATCTGCCGAATTATAACAACTTCAGAAACTATTTTTCAAGAGTAACCTACAGGTATGGGGCTTTCTATGAACGAGGAAATCTTAAGATAAACGGTACCAGCATCAATAAGTTTGGGGTCTCTGCAGGAGTATTGCTTCCATTCAAAACCAGCAGTATTACAAGAATGAGCGGTCTTGAACTGGGCGTTGAACTTGGAAAGAGAGGAACTCTTAATAACAACCTGATCAACCAGAATTTCATTAACTTAAAAGTCGGCTTCAACTTTGCTGACAGATGGTTCAGAAAGACTCTGTACAACTAAAATGAATTTTTCAATAAAAATATCATATAAAAATATAGCATGCCTTTTTAGTTGTGCTATATTTTTTATACTGACATCCTGTGAGGAAGATCTTACCAAAGCCAATGGAAATAAAAGCAAGAACTTCCCTTCACAGATCATCAATAACGCAAATATCATACAAAGAGATTCAGGTTTTATATCTTTAAAAGCCAAGGCTCCGATCATTGAAAAATATGAGCTGATCGACAGTCCGTACGTTGTGGCAAAAAGGGGGATCAACATAGAATTTTACGATAAGAAGAAGCCTAAGATTCCTGGTAAAATCACCGCTAAATATGCCCGCATTTTTGAATATAAAAGATTCTACGAAGCCAAAGGCGATGTAAGAATTACGACCAATGAAGGCCAGCGGTTCGCAATGCAGAGTATCTACTGGGATCAGAAAAAGAAAAGAATTTACACAAAAGACACCGTATATGTCACCATGGAAGACGGCTCTACTCTGGTTGGTGCCAATGGTATGACAGCCAAAGATGATTTCTCCGAATATACTTTCTTCAATAATTCAGGGGATTTCAGTACAAAAAGACTCGAAGAAAAAAAAACACCACAGTAATATGAAAATTCAGGCTATTGGGCTCATGTCCGGAACCAGTCTGGATGGTCTGGATATCTGTTTTGCCGCTTTTGAAAAAAAGAAGGACTGGAATTTTCAGATCATAAAAGCTGAAACCCTTCCCTATTCTCAAAACTGGGAGGAAAAGCTCAGAAACTCCATTCATTTATCTTCGGAAGAATTACTGGAACTTCACTCGGAATATGGTTTTTACCTTGGCCAGAAGGTCCGGGAATTTATTGACCGTAATCGTCTCGAAAATATTGACCTGATCGCCTCTCATGGCCACACGGTATTTCACCAGCCTAAAAAGAAATTTACTCTCCAGATCGGAGACGGCAGAGCCATCAAAATAGAAACAGGACTTCCGGTTATCTACGACTTCAGAAGCCAGGATGTATTGATGGGAGGAAACGGAGCTCCCTTGGTTCCCATCGGGGACGAAATCCTTTTTTCTGAATATGATGCATGCCTGAATCTGGGTGGATTTTCCAATATATCTTTAAAGCAGGATGGCCAAAGAATAGCATTTGATATTGCTCCTGTCAATATTGTTCTGAACAGGCTTGCTCAGAAATTCAATAAAAATTTTGATGAAAACGGAGATTTAGCCCGAAAAGGCCGTATTGACAAAGATCTTCTGGAAAAGCTTAATTCCCTGGATTTTTATGATCAGCCACATCCTAAATCTTTAGGAATTGAATGGTGCAATGAGTTTATCTTCCCTCTTTTGGCAGGTATTACAACAGAAGATGCCATGGCTACGTTCACTGAGCATGTGGCCCGGCAGATCTCAAATGTTATTAATCTACACCATTTAGAAAATGTCCTCTGTACCGGCGGCGGCAGTTATAATACCTGTCTCATAGAAAAGATCAGAGAAAAAACAGCATTTTCAGTCATTACTCCGGACAGGCAGATCATCGATCATAAAGAAGCGTTAATCTTTGCCTTTATGGGTGTTTTAAGGATGAAGAATGAAATCAACATCCTTTCTTCTGCAACCGGAAGTACCGGAGATCACAGTTCAGGAGTATGGGCATAAAAAAACCTTCATTGCTGAAGGTTTTCATATTATTTGTAAGCTTCGATCTTATCTGTCAGTGTATTGATAAAGTTCTGAAGCGGCTTTTCCACCATCATTTTGATAAAAGGATTAAATTTTCCTTCAAAAAGCATCTGAACTTCAGTTTGACTTTCGTTGATAGAGTTTAAAGCAGCGGTCAAGGTAAAATCCAGACTTGAGCTTGCGGATTTCAAAACTGCTTTCTGCTCGTTCACTTCATCTATTTTCAAAGCGATTTCAGGCATACCCTGAAGACCGAATTTGAACCCGTTATCTCTGGTTTCAAATTTCTGAAGACCATCCGGCATAAAATCTTTATAGTTTTCAGGCGATTTCAATATTTCAGACAAGTCTTTAGATGATTTATTGACAATAATCTTTCGTCCTTCTAAATTCATTTTTTATTTTTGTATTTAAATTCTTAATTCTTACAAATATATGTATAAAGTTTTTGTGAACGAAAAAAAATTATTAGTGTCTAAGCAGCCCGAACCTCTTGAAAAAGAACTTAGGTACGAAAGTTTCACAACTTTAGAGATTGCATTGGATCTTCTGGAAAATACTTCGGTGAAAGAACTTAATGTTTTCGGTGAGAATATTGAAGAAATCTGGAGCGAATTCCAGAAGCTTTTCAGAATCATAGAAGCGGCAGGCGGCCTTGTCAGCAACCCTGACGGAAAGCTGCTTTTCATTAAAAGGTTAGGCAAATGGGATCTTCCCAAGGGTAAAATGGAAAAAGGCGAATCCCGCGAAGAATCGGCTATAAGAGAAATTGAGGAGGAAACAGGGCTGAAAAATGTAGAGCTGGTAAAATTCATTAATACAACCTACCATATCTATATCGAAAGAAACGGTGAAAAGATCCTTAAATGCACACATTGGTTTGAAATGAACTTCGATGGTGAAGATACCTCGAAACCGCAGATAGAAGAAGGAATTACAGAAGTTGCCTGGAAAAACACCACTCAGATTGAAAATGAAGTTTTCCCAAGCACTTTCCAAAATATTAAACTGATCGTAAAAGAATTCTGGAATTCAAAGCTTAAATAAATTCGATAGCCTTTTCAAGCGCAATCCCTCTTGAACCTTTTAACAGGATATTTTCTGCATCAATTTTATTCTGCTTGAGATATTCTATTAATTCTGCCGTATTTTCAAAAGACAATGAAGAGGAACTGACAGCTTTAAAATGTTTCCCTACTGTAATGATTTGGTCAAAAGCTAATTCCTGGGCAAGATTTAAGATATTTTGATGTTCTTTTACACTCTCCTCACCCAATTCAAGCATATCACCGATAATTATTGTTTTACGGCCCTCAAAAGTCACAAAATTATGCAGTGAAGCAGTCATAGAGCTTGGATTGGCATTGTAGGTATCCAGGACTAATGTTGCATTTTCCTTTTTCACGATTTGCGAGCGCATATTGGTCGGGGTATAATTTTCAACAGCATGTTTTATGTTTTCAAAGCTGATCCCGAAATGAAGACCGAGGCTGGCTGCTGCACATAAATTGGTAAAGTTATATTCTCCGGTCAGCTTCGAAACTGCTTTTGAATTCTTATATTCTAATCCTACAAAGTGTTCTTCGGAAAACAGTCCGAACTGGTAATCGGAAGTATGTTTTCCAAAGGTAATTGTAGGCGTATAGTTTTCCGTTTTTTCTGCCTGTACCGGGTCATTTTCATTGACAATAATAGTCTGATGATGGGCTTTCAAATAATCATACAGTTCAGATTTCCCTTTGATCACTCCTTCAAATCCACCAAAGCCTTCCAGATGGGCTTTCCCAAAATTGGTAATATATCCAAAGTCCGGCTGTGAAATAGTACATAAAAGCTCAATTTCTTTCTGGTGATTGGCTCCCATTTCCACCACTGCCATTTCATGCTCAGGTTTAATGGAAAGAATGGTTAAAGGAACTCCAATGTGGTTATTTAAGTTTCCGGAAGTATACTGTACACTGAATTTTTCAGAAAGAACAGCATGGATAAGCTCTTTGGTCGTTGTTTTTCCATTACTTCCCGTAAGCCCGATAACAGGGATTTTAAGCTGATTTCTGTGGTGAATCGCAAGCTGCTGAAGAAATTCCAGTGTAGAAGGAACACAGAAGATGTTTCTATCCTTATTTTCAAATTCCTGTTTCTCCACAATCACGGCCAAAGCTCCGTCATCAGCAGCTTTTTCTGCCAGTGTTGCAGCATTAAAATTTTCACCGGAAAAGGCAAAGAAAATATCATTCTTACCGACTTTTCTGCTGTCGATTGTCACTTTATCTGACTGTAAAAATAAAGGATAAAACTGTTCTATATTCATGTGGAAATATATGTTTTTTTTTAAGAAGTCACATGCAATCGCCAAATCTATACAAGTGTTTTTAGACTTTTTAGCCAAAGCGATTTCATAGTTCAAAAATAAAAAAACCTTCCGGAAATCCGGAAGGTTTTTTATAAGTATTTTTTGATAAATATTATCTTCTAGTTCTGCCTTTATCATTAGCTCTGGCATCCTGTGCAACACGGAACCCAATCCATCCGAAAGCTTTGCCTTCGTTTTTGTATCTTCTTTGTCCCGGATCCAGCCAATATGCTGTATCCTGCCAAGAACCACCTTTTACAACTCTTACGTCATTAGATACTGCAGATGTTCTGTCTCTGGTATCTTTCTGTAGTTTTACTCTTCCCCCTGCATCTACAACAAATCTTCTCTGAGGAGCATTGTACATATTAAATGAAGAAGATGAGTCTGAAGAAGCTCTGTAATATTCTAAAGAAGACTGTCTGTCACCATCTCTGTAGTTTCTAAGATCAGCAACGGTTTCTCTTTCAAACTGTCCAGGTAAACCTTTGTATACTAATCTTCCGTCTGCTAAAGTATCATACTTGATCGTACCTTCGTCGATCATTTTGTAAGTTCCGTCACCGTTTCTTACAATAGCCTGAGGCATATTTCCTCTATAGTAGTTGAAATCGTTGAAATCTTCATCAATGATTGGTCTGTATACGTCAGCCGTCCATTCAGAAACGTTTCCGTACATACCGTAAATTCCAAGATCGTTAGAAGGATATTGTCTTACGTCTGCTGTTTGTGCAGCTCCGTCGTTTTTCCATCCTGCAATACCGGAATAGTCACCTCTTCCCATTTTGAAGTTTTCAAGGAACATTCCTTTATCTCTTCCTTTGGTACCTCTTAATCTTTCGATTTCAGGTTTTTTACCTAAGTATTGGTTGTATTCTCTGTTTTTAGCCATACCAAGAGCTGCATATTCCCATTCAACTTCGGTAGGAAGTCTGAACTTCTGAACCATTGAAGCATTTGGAGCTCTGTTTGCAGAAAGAAGTCTCTGGTTGGTTGTTTTCATACCAGATTTTTGCTGCAACCTTTTCTCGTTGATATATCCCTGCATTTCCGGATCATTCGATTTGAATTTATCCATGTTGAATGCAGTTCCGCCCTGGTTATTGGATTCGTTGATGTACAAATCTTTAGCAATAACTCCGGCTTGCATTAAAGCTTTTTCATTTGCTCTGTCTGTAAGCCATTCACAGTATCTGTTCGCCTGAGTCCAGGAAACGCCTACTACCGGGTAGTAATCGAATTCCGGAGAACGAAGATACGTTTCATTATAATCGTTTCTAGCTAGTTTGTTGTCCCATAAGAGAGTATCTGGCAAAGCGCCGTTATAGATCTCCTTGAAGCTGGGGTCACTTGGTGGAAATACATACTTCAACCATGTAAGGTATTCGCGGTATTCGTAGTTAGTAATTTCTGTTTCTCCGATGAAGAATGAACTTACCTGCATTCTGCGCGGTGTGTTATTCCAATCATGCATAACATCATCTTTCACTAATCCCATTGTAAAAGTTCCACCTTCTACATATACCATTCCTGGCCACCCCTTCTGTTTTTGTTGCTTTCCTGCAAAAAACCAACCTTGTTTTTCGTTTGGTTTCCAACCCGTCTTGCTGACAAATTTTTTAGTACCGCCTCCTTTGCTGGTCCCGGATCCGCCACAGCTGGTTAATGCAAGTGTAGAACTTAATGCTATTAATGAAAACAACTTTAGTTTTTTCATAGTCGATATAAATATTTTCAAAGTACAAAGAAAAAATAAATTATTCAATAAATCAAGTAAACATTTGATTTTTTTGAAAAACGTTAACAAATTAATTTTATTGTATCACAATTTAATTCTAAAATTTTCATTTTATTTGTAATTCAGAAATTTCAATAATAAACATGAAACAAAAAATCACCTTTTTATTACTATTCTCTTTTGTATCAACACTTTGGGCCCAGAGAAAAGCCATAGAATGGGAAGGCTCTAAAATCCAAGATTTTGGTGACACAAAATTAAATCTTCCAAATTTCAAAAATGAAGGTTTTTCGTTCAGCCAAAATAATGTTTTTATCATAACCAAACAAAAAATAGGAGAAAAGCAGCTGAAAGTTTCAGATCTGGCCTGGGAGAATGTTTCCAGTAAAGATTTATATGATCTTGACAAGGGCAGACTGCCGGATTATGACGTTGCAGATATTGCCTACTATACGTTGGAAGGAGAAAGGTATGCAAGCATCAGTGTGTCTTTATTTAAGAATGTAAAGGGACGTATCCAGAGACTTTCTTCATTCAACATTTCTGAAACAGCAGCTTCCAGCAATTTCATATCCGGAAATGCAAACAAAGTGGGAAGCACCGCAAACCCTCTTTCGAGTGGTGGCTTTTATAAAATTAAAGTAGACAAATCGGGTATATTTAAAATTACAACCCAGTTTTTAAAAGATAACGGCATTAATCCGGCTTCTGTAAATCCGAAAAATTTCAGAATTTATGGAAACGGCGGGGTAATGCTTCCTGAATATAACCTGGACACCAAATACAGCGCACTTCAGGAAAATGCTATTCAGGTAGTGGGTGAAGAAGACGGTGTATGGAATGACGGTGATTATGCTTTGTTCTATGCTCAGGGGCCAGACGGATACAATCTTTATGACACATCCAACGGAAATGGTTTCAAGAGAGTGGACAATAGAATGGACAGAAGCAATAATGTCAAAAATATATATGAAGATTTTTCTTACTATTTTATTAATTTTGACAAGGGTGCAGGCAAAAGAGTGCAGCCAGTCGACGTTAACCTTCCGGCCGGTAATTTAATAACAAGGTATGATAATTACCAGGTGATTAATAATGACCAGAAGAATCTTTTAAAAGTAGGACGAATCTGGGTGGAAGAAGCGCCATTTACTACGGATAAAACAGTAACTTTTACTACCAATTCACCAATACAGGCTGGTGATGTCATAAGATACAGAACACAGACGATAGGCTATAGATCTCAGCAGAATAGTGTTGAATTTAAAATTAACAACCAAAACCCTATCACTCAGACGGTTCCGGCCAATACCAATAATTATGTATTTGATTTTTATCAGCTAAGGTATGAAGGAACGATATCCAACCTGAGCGGAAACCAGATTACTTTTAATTATGCTCCCAATATTTCTGTAAATCCGAACGGAGTTTTCCACTTTGATTATGCGGAAGTACAGTATAAAGAAAATCTTGCTTTCAACGGATCCCAGATGAACTTCAGGGATTTCTCACTTACCAGCGGAACCAATACCAGTTACGGCTTCGGTATTTCCAATGCTGTAAACCTTGAGCAGGTATGGGATGTAACTGATATTACGAATGCCAACAGAAGAGTAAATAAAGCGGGCGCAGGCAGCTTTAACTTTGGCTACCTGACTTCTGACCCAAATTTCAATAATGAATTTGTGGCTTTCCGTGCTGATGCAGCATATAACCCTCAGTTTGTAGAAAGAGTTGCCAACCAGAATCTTTCCGGGCTGCAGAATGTGGATTACCTCATCATCACAGTTCCCGAAATGATGGGACAGGCCCAGAGACTGGCCAACTACCACCAGACTAAAAACAATTATACGGTAGAGATCGTAGATGCGGCTAAGATTTATAATGAATTCGGGAGCGGAAGCAGAGATCTTACTGCAATAAGGGATTTTGTAACAAAGCTTAATAACAGCGCAAGACTTAAATATGTGTTTATTTTGGGAGACGCTTCTTATGACTACAAAAACAGGATCTCCGGCAATTCGAATATCGTTTCTGGTTACCATGGGGAAAATTCGGCAGATTTTGTCGGTTCTTTTATAACCGATGACTATATTGTAATGACACAGCCACAGACTACATCTTCCATTGAAAATAACCTTCCGGATATCCCTGTGGGCAGAATTCCTGCAGCCAATGCAACTGAAGCGGGAAATATGATCAGTAAAACTCTTGCCTATTACAATGCTCTTCCAGGGCAATCTTCTCCTTTCGGAGAATGGCGTATGAAGCTTGACTTTGTAGTAGATGATGATAAAGATGGCGGAAGTCCCTTCCATGAAGTAATGAATAATACGCTAGCCAGTGTTTTTGAAGTTCCCGGCCAGCAGGATCTGAAAGAATATAACGTAAGAAAATTATATCTGGATGCTTTCGCGGCTCAAAGTACCGCGGCCGGACAAAGATTTCCTCAGGTGACCCAGGCCATTTCAAATGACATCGGAAACAGTCTTTATCTGTTCTATTTCGGACATGGAGGAATCAACGGATGGGCACAGGAAAGGGTACTGACGAGTACGGAAATTCAGAATTCCAATAATTTCTCCAATGTATACAGCAGATTCCCGTTTGTATCTACCATCACCTGTGAATTCACATTATGGGATGAACCGGCTACTTCTTCTGCAGGGGAACAGTTCATTAAACTTAAACAGGGAGGTGCTGCTGCCATGATTACATCAAGCCGTGCCATTGGGGTAGATTACGGACGTAACTTTACAGATCTTTACACAAAGAATATTTTCAAACTGATCAATGACGATTTCGAAACTTTAGGATACGCCCATTTAAATGCTAAAAAACAAAAAGGAGCCAATATTGACCATCTGAAAGTAAATTTACTTGGGGATCCGGCAATGAAACTGAGCAGGCCACAGAGACAGCTTATTATCGACAATATTGAATCTCCGGTTCCGGGACTGATCAGAGGTCTGGATTTCATTAAAGTGAAAGGCCATATCAACAATCCTAACGGCACGGTTAACACAACTTTCAACGGAAGGGTTTCTATTAATATTTTTGATAAAAGACTCAACAAAAAAACCTTGAATAATGACGGGGCATTAGCACCTGTCATGAATTACACAGAAGAAGGAAGTGCTATTGTTAAGGCCTCAGGAACCGCGGTAAACGGAGTCTTCACTGTAGAATTCTATGTACCGAAAGATATCAACTATGCTGTAGGACAAGGAAGAATACTGGGCTATGCGGACAATAAAGTGACAGATGTATTCAATAACCAGGCAGTGCAGGTGGGAGATATCAATCCTAACGGAATCAACGATAACGAGCCACCAAAAGTAAAATTGTATATGAATAATACAAATTTTGCCGATGGCGGAATTACCAACCAGAATCCTATGCTTTTGGCTTGTGTTACAGATGATACGGGGATCAATTCCACAGGATCTGGTGTAGGTCATGACATTACTGTTTATCTTGACGGGCAAATCATCAACACGGTTGTTCTGAATGATTTCTTTGCATCAGGCGAAGGAAACGGATGTCTTAGCCCGGGTCTTGCCGACTATCAGAAAGGAAATGTAACCTACCCTTTCAGGAATTTAGCAATAGGACAACACCAGTTAACATTTAAAGTTTGGGACATAAACAATAATTCGACAACGTCTACGTTAAACTTTGAAGTTAAGGATGAAACCGACCAGCATCTGATCATTAACAGACCGCTGAACTGGCCGAATCCGTTTACCAATAAAACATACATCCAGTTTGAACATAACTGCGATGATATTTTAGATGTAAATGTTCAAATCTATACGATAACAGGAAAATTAGTGAGAACATTATCTCAGCCTGTAGTTGCAGAACCGTTCCTACAGGGCTTTAGAACGCCTCGTCAGGCAATAGAATGGGACGGAAGAGACGATTTTGGGTCAACTGTTGCAAAAGGTACGTATATTTTTAAGATATTTGCAAAAAGTCAAAATCAAGAAAAATGCAAAGGAAGTGCTACAGCTGTAGAAAAAATGGTACTTTTGAAATAAATTAAATAAGACATAGACAATAATTTTTATAAAAAACTGATAATATATAAAAGACAACATATGAATTTAACTACTAAACTGCTTTTGGGATTTGGTTTAAGTGCTGGTTTTTTAGGCTATTCGCAAGATTTAAGTAAAATAAATCCAGTATTAACCGGAGCTCCTTTTCTAAGAATTGCACCAGATGCAAGAGCTGGAGGTATGGGAGACCAAGGGGTGGTAACTTCACCGGATGCATTTTCACAATTCTGGAATGCGGCAAAATATCCTTTTAGCAGAACAAGTTCTTCCATAGGTCTTAACTATACGCCTTATATGGGGAAACTTACCAATGATGTATTTTTACTATATGGTGCATTCCATAAATTTTTAGGCCAGGAAGAAAGATCTACTATTTCAGCAAGTATCTATTATTTTAACATGGGTGAAGTAGACCTTACTCAGCTGGTAGGTTCAGAAGTAACTTCTATGGGTACATCGAAGCCTAATGAATTTTCCATTGATGTTGCTTACGGCCTGAAACTTTCTGACTCTTACTCAATGGCCGTTACCGGTAGATTCATCCGATCAGATTTAGCCGGAGGTTTCAACACAGATACTACCCTTAAAGCTGCCAACTCTTTTGCAGTTGACGTTTCAGGATACTATACTTCTCCAAGATTTTCAAGCTTCGGAGGATATGATGGTAAAGTGAATGCAGGTTTCGCTATTCAGAACTTAGGTCCGAAATTAGACTATACAGGAAATGAAGAATCCAGATCTTATCTGCCTACGATGGCAAGATTGGGGCTTGGATATGATATGTATTTAGATGATATGAACAAAATCGGCATTAGTGTTGAAGGTTCTAAGATTTTGGTTCCGGGTTCAGAATATGTTGGAATAGATCCTAACACCAGACAGCCAAGATATGAGATTCCTAACGTAGGAGTAATGGCAGGGATCGGAAAATCTTTCAAAAATAAAAATTCTATCATGATGAGTGGTGCTTTGGAATATTCTTATGACAATGCATTTGCAGTAAGAACAGGTTACTTCCACGAAAGTGAAGAGCAGGGAGCAAGACAGTTCGCTACAGCAGGTATCGGATTAAAGTACCGTTCTTTCGGACTTGATATTTCTTATCTGATCAATATGTCAAAAATAAATACTGCTTTAGATAATACCCTTCGTTTCGGTCTTACCTGGAACATTGGTGATGAGACATCTAATGTAGATAATTAAGATATTTACTAACCAAATACAAAAGCCTCATTTTTATGGGGCTTTTTTTGTAAACCATTAGTTGGTCAATAGGCAATTAGCTACGCTGTCAATTGGCTTCGCCGTGAATTTTTCTATCCTTTACAAATTCACCATTCACTTGCAAAGCAACATTCACCATTCACACTTAGCAACAAATAATGTAATCCCAGCAGTAAATTTATATTGGCCTTTTCGTGAATTTTCTACCTTTTACAAATTCACTATTCACTTGCGAAGCAAAATTCACCATTCACACTTAGCAACAGATAATACAATCCCAGCACTAAATTTGTATTAGACCCAACCACAATCCATTACCAATTGAAAAATTATTACAGAAATATAATATATAAGTTTGCAAAAGTCTCATTTTTATAAGGCATTTCTTGTTTTCAATAATTAATTTTGTAGTATGAACTATTCAGCAGAACTCAAAAAATTTGTTACCAGCCAATATGTCTATTCTGCGATCAGAATTACGCTGGCAACTGTTCTGCCTTGTTTAGTCCTCGCCCACTTCGGAATCCTGAAAGAGTACTTTTTATTTCCTCTCGGAACCAGCTTTGTAGCACTTTGCGATCAGCCCGGGCCTTTTATCAGAAGGAGAAATGCGCTTACGTTTGCTATTTTTTGTTTTGTGTTCGTTGCATTTATTGCCAGCATGGTCATGAATTTTAAAGTTCTGGTCATCCTGGAAATTATTGTATTCGGCATGTTTTTCTCTCTTATCGGGGTGTACGGACAGAGGCTTGCTGCCGTCGGTTCGTTATCTCTTGTTGTACTCGCGATCTTTATTGACGGGCATCTTACGGGAGGTAATATTTTTAAGAGCCTGCTGATCTTTGCATCCGGCTGTATCTGGTTTTTGCTGATCTTCCTTGTGGTTACCACCATCCAGCCTTATAAACTGGCAGGACAGATGATCGGGGAAAATTATCTGCAGCTCGCAGAATTTTTAAAGATCAAAGCTAATTATTACCAGAAAAACCCTGATTTTGATAAACTGACCACTCAGGTCATTGCCAAGCAGGTCGGCATCAAAAACCTTCAGGAAGAAACAAGAGAAACTGTTTTCAAAACGAGAACCATCGTAAATGAATCTACCACAACCAGCCGATTGCTGATGCTGATGTTCCTTAATTCTATGGATCTTCATGAAAAGCTGATGACTTCTGAAAGCGACTATCAGAAACTGCAGCAGAGTTTTGAAGACAGCATGATCCTTGTTAATATTCATGACTATCTAAACCTTCTGGCTGAAGAAATCACAAATATTGGAATCTCGCTTCAGATCGGAACAAGGGCAAAACCCATATTTGATCTGGAACATGAACTGAAAAACCTCAACGTTCATTATTTTGAGTTGCGCAATAAGCAGCTAACTCCTGATAATCTGGAAAATTTTATGATCCTCCGCCAGATCCTGATGCGCATCAACGAGATCACAAAAGAGATCAATGAAATTTATAAAGTATTTTCCCAGGATGTAAAACTGGCCAAAAGTCTTTCCACAGGTTTAGATTTAAAAAAATTTATGCCTAATGAAGAGAAGCTTAACTTCAAAGTTTTAAGGAATAATGTTTCGTTTTCTTCCTCTCATTTCAGACACGCCATAAGAATTACGACAGCTCTGCTTGTAGGCTATCTTTTCTCTATGTTCGATTTTCTGGGCCTGGGCCATACCTATTGGATACTGATCACAATTACGGCGATATTGAAGCCCGCCTACTCCATTACAAAAAAGAGAAATCTTCTCCGTTTATACGGAACCATTGCAGGTGCAGTTATTGCCTATACGATTCTGTATTTTATACACTTCAATGGTCTTTTATTTACCATTCTTCTTTTGAGCATGATTATGTGTTTCAGTTTTCTGAAAGGCCGCTATTTCTGGGCCGTTCTGTTTATGACCATCTATATATTTCTGAGCTTTAACTTTTTAAATCCCGGAAATGTAAACGTGATCTTTAAGGACAGGATTCTGGATACCATTATAGCCGGAGTTATTGCTTTTGCCGTATCATACATTGTTCTGCCTGTATGGGAACATACTCAGAATCTTGATCTGATGAAAAAGTCTGCAGCAGATAATCTGATTTATTTTGAAAGTGTCATTTCGAAGTTTTTACATGGAAATTTTGATATTGAAGATTATAAAGTAAAGCGGAAAAATGCCATTATTTCGCTGGCCAACCTTTCCGACAACTTCCAGAGAATGATCTCTGAACCGAAGAACCAGCAGAAAAAGCTGGAAGTCGTGCATCAGTTTGTCGCAACATCACACCTGATCACAGCCTATACCGCTTCCCTTTCCCAATATTCTAAAAACAATGAAAAGTATCCTGAAATAGATGCCGAAAGCTGGAGCAGAAAAATCGAAGCCGAAATGCAGCAAACATCCGTTTTATTACATGGAAACGAGATCAATGAAGCTTTAAAAATGGAGAGCCGCCTGGAACCGGAAGATTCTTCCATTGAAGATCTGATTTCGAAAAGAAAAACGGAGATAGAGGAAAATGACCTGGTTGACAGAAGAGATCCTGATAAAATTTCACATTTAACGGAGCTTAAAAACATCCACGATATTCTGGAACTGATCTACGACGTAGCCAAAGAACAGAGAAAAGTAATTGAAAAATACAGAAGCGAAGCTGATTCTACTCCTCCACAATCGTAAAGCAATAGTCATCAAAAAATTCCACTCTCGCCTTGAATTCGTCTGAAAACTGTTCATCATAAACCCTGCAGCTAATTTTATAAAGATGCTTGAGCTCAAACGGCTTAACTTCGTAATTCTTCTTCAGGGACCAATATTTGGAATGATGAATCTTGTACATGCTTTCCTTCACACTCCATATAATAGTGTAAAAAGCAGGAGCATTATCTTCAGGTATGAATCCTCTTTCATGCTCGTAGGTGAATTTATCGATAACCCTTAAGATTTTTGGATTGAACTTTTCAATATCAATGCCTATTTTATTTTTAGAAACCGCTATGGCTGCGAAAGGAAATGAATGGGTGATGGAAATTTCTGCATCTTTAGGCGACAGGAAAGGCTCCCTTTCTTTATACAATATTTTGGAGTGAGGTTTTAACCCTTTCAGAAGCTTACGGACCATGAGTACCTCCTGGAGTTTTTTCGGATGATAGTCTTTTACTTTTTCCGCATTTTCAGGTTCCAGAAGTTCGTTGATGTCAAGTTCTTCGCTTTCATCATATTTCCATACAAGGATCGTGGCATTGTCATCTGAAAAATCTCGGTAAAGGGGCATCGTTTTTTTATTCGATAAAAGTAGTGAAAAGAAGCGGAAAGAGAAAATGGAGTAAATGAAGAGGGACGGAAGATGGAAGCTTGAAGAAGGAAGTTTATATTTGTCAATAAAACAAAGGTACCTATTAAAAGTATTTTTGTCTCTTAGCTTAACAGGTATAACTCCAGCTTCCCTCTTTCATCTCCCGTCCTATTTATTTAGACTGATGGTTCACATCATTTCTATGCTCAAGAATTTCAAGATTCTCATCTACAAAATACGCGCTTCCAAATCCGTTTACATAGGAACCTTTTACCGGCTGCAGAGCGATAAGAATAAAATCTCCCATTTCAGCAATAACATCAACCACTTTTCCGTGAGTTTCTTTAAGCTTAGTAACAGCAGTGTTCCAGGTTTTAGAATCTCTTTCTATTCGGGACGTTGATGCTTCAATGGTGAGACGTTCACGGGCATAAATCTGCTTAGTTGGAGATTCGTCTTCAATAAACATTACTGAAGCTTTTCTGCCGTCTGCAAGGTTTTTAGTATGTTTTGCCATAAAGGATACCAGAATATACAACGTATTTCCCACCTGTACAAAAGGTGCATAGCTGGAATTAGGAGTTCCTTCCGCATCTACCGTAGCCAAAATCACACTTTTGGCACGTTCTATCAGTTCCTTTACTTTTGGAGCAACCGGCTTTGCTTTTCTGTTAGCCATTTCTTGGGTATTCGTATGATTCATAGTATAAAATTATCTGAACAAAAATAGTTATTTATATTAAGACTAAATAATATTAAATTATGTATAATCTCATTAATATAACCCGGCCTGCCGTTTTTTTATCTTAATTATTAATCGTAATTTTGCATTTCGTTATCAACTGAATTTAAACTTATTCATTACATATGAGTACTACAACACAATACGTTCCTTACAAAGTGAAGGACATATCCCTAGCAGAATGGGGAAGAAAAGAAATTACCCTTGCCGAAGCAGAAATGCCAGGTTTGATGTCTATCCGTGAAGAATACGGACCATCTCAACCCTTAAAAGGCGCAAGAATTGCCGGATGTCTTCACATGACAATCCAGACAGCTGTGCTTATCGAGACATTGGTAGCTTTAGGAGCTGAAGTTACCTGGTCTTCTTGTAATATTTTCTCTACACAGGATCATGCTGCTGCTGCTATTGCTGCTGCAGGAATTCCCGTTTATGCCTGGAAAGGTCTGAACGAAGAGGAATTTGACTGGTGTATTGAGCAGACTTTATTCTTCGGTGAAGACAGAAAGCCATTGAACATGATTTTGGACGATGGTGGAGATTTAACAAACATGGTTTTTGATAAATACCCTGAATTCACAAAAGATATCAAAGGTCTTTCTGAAGAAACCACTACAGGTGTACACAGACTTTATGAAAGAATGAAGAACGGAACTTTAGTAATGCCTGCTATCAACGTAAATGATTCCGTAACTAAATCTAAGTTCGACAACAAATACGGATGTAAAGAATCTGCAGTAGATGCTGTAAGAAGAGCTACAGACGTTATGCTTGCCGGGAAAAGAGTGGTAGTTTGCGGTTATGGAGATGTTGGTAAAGGTACTGCTGCCTCTTTCAGAGGAGCTGGTTCTATTGTTACGGTTACTGAAATTGACCCAATCTGTGCGCTTCAGGCTGCCATGGACGGTTATGAAGTAAAAAGACTGGATACAGTTGTAGACAATGCAGATATCATCATCACCACTACAGGTAACTTCAACATTGTAAGAGGAGAGCATTTCCTTAAAATGAAAGATAAAGCGATCGTTTGTAACATCGGTCACTTTGATAATGAAATCGATATGGCCTGGTTAAACAAAAACTATGGTCACACAAAATCTGAAGTTAAGCCTCAGGTAGACATCTACACATTAGAAGGCGGGAAAGAAGTAATTATTCTTGCTGAAGGTAGATTGGTAAACCTTGGTTGTGCAACAGGACACCCAAGTTTTGTAATGTCTAACTCTTTCTCTAACCAGACTTTGGCTCAGATCGAATTATGGAACAATGCTGCTGCTTACAAAAACGAAGTGTATATGCTTCCAAAGCATTTAGATGAAAAAGTAGCTGCTTTGCACCTTAAAAAATTAAGCGTTGAACTGGAAACTCTTTCTCCGGAACAGGCTGAATATATCGGTGTAGATGTAAAAGGACCATTCAAGCCTGAGTACTACAGATACTAAGATTTATTTCAATCCATACACAATCCCATTATTCAATATAGTGGGATTTTTTTGTTTGCTATATTTCCAAACCTGACAAGTATTTCTTATTTTTGGAAAATAAAAAAAGAGAATGAAAAAATATTTATTTCTGGGGTTAATGGGCTCAGCGACAATTTTTACAAGCTGCAGCAGCGATGATAACGAAATTACAAATGATCTTTCAGAAAAAAAATTGTTATTGAGTAAAGTCACTACCATTTACTACGACAATCCTTCCAATCCTGAAACCACTGTATCCACATTCGAATACAACAGCCAGGGAGAGCTCATAAAAATGCTGTCCGGAGGGAGATCTTCGGTTTTCGAGTATAGCAACGGAAAACCGACAAAGATAAATTACTACACAGCCAATCAGACTTTAGAGTATTATGCTGTATTTAATTATAATGGCGATCAATTAGTTGATATCAAAGCTATCTATACCAACCCGGATTTCAACAGAAAAAGCACTTATACATATAATTCAAACGGTAAACTCGTATCTTCCACCCATTGTCAGTCAGCAGACTGCTCGAATCCAGGTACTTCCACCTACACTTATGGCGGAGACAACATTTCCGTGGAAACTTCCACCTTCGGCGGAACAATAAGCCCTACTTATAAAAGAGAATTCTCGTATGATGATAAACTAAGCCCGTTTACCAATACAAACAAGTATATGAGAATTATGATGGAAAGAGCCTATTCTTTAAGCAAAAACAATTATACAGCAGAAAAAATAAGCTACAGAAACAGTGACGGAAGCTGGACCCAAAACCAAGCTAATACTTATACCATACAGTACAATAGTGCCCAGCTACCCGTTCAGGTAGTCGGAAAACAGGCTAATGGAAGCAATTACGTGCAATACAATTACGAATATATTACACAGTAACGGCTACAGAAAACTTTCCATTTAGGAGAGTTTTTCTTTTTTGAAGCTATTCCCGCTATCCGCTTCTACTCCTCGCGCCAGGCTTAAGCCTCACTGCTGTGGGGTAACCGCTTCTATCGGGGCTAATGACCCCAATTACTACCGTATCCGTATTTTACCCATATTTTGGGTACAACGACTGTTAAGTTTAGAAAAAATGAATATATTTAGTCCCTAAAACAAAAACAAATTAATTAATGAAAAAACAAAGGGTATCAAACGCGTTTGTAGCAGCATCTTGGGTAGCATTGGGAGCAGGAATGATAGGCTTCATCGTAGGTCTTGCCAGAGCAGAAATGCTGCTGAATGAAAAAGGGTATTATTTTACCATACTTCTTTATGGGCTATTTGCCGTAGTTTCTCTGCAGAAAGCAGTTCGTGACCGTTTGGAAAATATCCCGGTAACGGATATCTATTATGGGATCTGCTGGTTTGCCACCCTTTCTTCCATCGTGCTGTTGGCAGTTGGGCTTTGGAATGCCACCATACTTCCAAGTGAAAAAGGGTTTTATGCATTTGCATTTCTCCTCGCCCTTTTCGGAGCCATCTCCGTCCAGAAAAATACACGGGACAATATGATCCAGGAATAATAAAAAAACGCTTCAAATATTGAAGCGTTTTTTTATTAAAAGCAATATAATGAGAATACAGGAATAGATTTTCCAATATTTGCAGAATTTTATTAATTTACATATATTTATTTCCAAAAAACTAATATATGATTAATAAAATTCTATTATTTATTTCAATAACATTATTATTTCAATCTATCAAGGCCCAGGATGAATTTATTACAATCTGGAAGCCCAACCTCCAACCACTGAACTCCGTCACTATAGATGCTCCTGTACAGGCAGGGGTTAACGAAATATGGTTTCCGGGAATTGGTGAAAACTACACCATTACTTGGGAAGAAGTAAACTACCCCCAGCATAATGGTACAATGGTGAATGTCAATTCGAACAAACAGGTACTCATTCAGTTCGGAACCCCTCTGAACCCCATTCCTGCCAATGCTACTTATAAAGTAAAAGCAAGCAACGGAAACGGTCTTTTCAAACAGATTCAATTCAGCAGCAACATAGGCAACTCATGGACTAATTACGGAAATATTGATAAGATTATGGAAATATCTCAATGGGGAAATATCCAATGGGCATCTATGAAGAGTGCATTTGCAAACTGCCCTTCCCTCCAGCTCACTGCATCCGACGCACCTGATCTTTCCCTGGTTACTGATGCGTCCTATATGTTTTACAATATCAGACAGTTTACGGGAAACCTATCAATGGGCACCTGGAATACATCGTCCATAATAAATTTTGAATATATGTTTGCCTGTCCTCCTTTTTTATCACAGGATAATTTTGATGCACCTATAGGTTCCTGGAATACTTCATCTGCCGGGAATTTCAGTTACATGTTTTACAACAACAAAAAATTTAATCAGAATCTGAATAACTGGGATACATCAAATGTTACAAATATGCAGTATATGTTCGCTGAAACACTTAATTTTAATCAGCCTTTGAACAACTGGAACACTTCGAATGTGACCAATATGACCTTCCTTTTCCATTTCAACCCCAATTTTAATCAGCCGCTCAACAATTGGAATATCTCCAACGCCACTGATATTTCCCATATGTTTCATGGCTGTACTGCATTCAATCAGCCTCTTGATTCATGGAATACCAGTAAAGTGACTACTATCAATACCATGTTTACAGGAGCGGCTCATTTTAATCAAAGTCTGGAAAACTGGAATCTTCCGTTTCTTACCGATGCGCACACGGTTTTTTATAATTCGGGGATTAACTGTACAAATTACAGCAAAACCCTCTCCGGATGGGCCATGAATATCAATACAGCAAATAATATTAATCTGGGCCCGCTACAGCCCCTTTCCTATTCTACGGATATTATTGATAAAAGAAATATCCTGATTGCCAAAGGCTGGATTTTCACTTATGATCTGCCTGGAGATTGCCGTGTATTATCTGTTTCAGACTCACATTTGGAAGAAAGCGGATCTATCTATCCCAACCCCGTGCATCATAGCATTTTTATCAGAAATATGCCGGAATTCATTTCTTATATGATTCTGGATACATCGGGCAGAATATTAATGAAAGACCATATAAAAGGGGATAGCATCAATGTAGAATCTTTACTACCGGGAAATTATATGCTGCAGCTTATTTCAAAAGAAAAAATCCGGTCTTTTAAATTTATCAGGAAATAAAACAAAAATCGCCTTATCTTCTTATAGGGCGATTTTATTGGTGTATGTGCTATTAAAGATCAAAATGATTCGGGTGTATGGCTTTGATATCATCCACGGTTCCCAATACTTTATCTTTAAGGGAGTCCTGGTATTTCTGCAGATTTTCAGCGATTGCTTCATCTGCGCTTCCCAGAATTTTCACAGCTAAAATTCCAGCGTTTAAGGCTCCATTCAATGCTACCGTTGCCACAGGAATTCCTCCAGGCATCTGAAGAATAGACAGTACAGAATCCCAACCATCAATAGAATTGCTGGACAGGATTGGAACTCCAATGACGGGTAAGGTGGTGCAGCTCGCCACCATTCCCGGAAGATGTGCTGCCCCGCCGGCTCCTGCAATGATTACTTTAAGCCCTCTCTCTTTTGCCGTTTTTGCATAATCAAACATTCTTTCCGGTGTTCTGTGTGCTGAAACTACTGTCAGTTCGTATGGAATATCGAGGCTTTTCAAAAAATTTGCAGCCTGTTCCATGATCGGCAGATCGCTCTGGCTGCCCATAATAATTCCTACCATCTTCAATTTTTTATTAGATGGTCAAAGATAAAAAAATATAACCTTTTTTTAATATACATTTCGTCCTGCCTTTTCAGATGAGAAAGGATAAGAATATTTCACTTTATCCAATCAAATAAAGAAGTTAAACTGTGTTAATTTTGACTTGTCGCTATTATTTTTTTCCAATATTTGTTTTACCAATAACATAAAATTTACTTGTAATGAAAAATTTAAAAAAGCTTAAAAAAGAAGAATTAAAAAAAGTTTTAGGAGGTATGGAAGCCTGCTCATTCCAACTTTGCTATAGAAACGGCAAATGGGTATGTGTCCCTTTTGACACATGCGGGGGATTCCAGCCTTAAAAAAACAAAGAGAGTACATTTTTAATGTGCTCTCTTTTATTCCATACCTGATCAGTTCTTCTGTATCTTCAAAAAATACAACAACTGTACCCATTCACTTTATTTCATAACAGGTATATTTGTTTGTTATACTATAGATTCACCTTGAAAGATTACAAACTTCTTTTTGCCGTTCTCACTGTTGCCATTGTCTGGGGTACTACATTTCTTGCTATCCGTGTTGCTGTAGAAACTATTCCTGCATGGTTTGTAGCCGGAATCCGTCAGTTTCTGGCTGCCATGATTATGCTTCTTATTCTCCTGTATAGAAAAGAATTCAGATGGATTGGCTGGAACAAGCTGAAATACCAGCTTATATTTTCGTCATTAATGCTGATCATTGCAAACGGAATGACGACGGTAGCGGAGGAAGAGGTTACCAGCAGCCTGACATCCCTGATCAGTGCCTGCTCACCTATTCTTGTTTTTCTGGGAAGCCTGGCATTTGGACTTCAGAAGTTCCATGCAAGGGCTTTTATCGGTGTCATCATGTCTTTCAGTGGCATTGTTTTTATATTTTGGGATGGTATTCATGACCTTAAAAACCCGGATTATGCCTTAGGTATTCTGTTTCTGTTCATTGCCATTGCAGGATGGGCTTCAGGAACAATCTTTACAAAAAAAATGAATATCCAGAGTGGTAACATTTTTCTGAACCTGTTTTACCAGTTTCTGTTTGCCGGAATCGTACAGATTATTTTTGCATTTTTGTTTTCAGAAAATTATAATTTTGAGAATTGGAGCTTAAAAAGCATATCTGCAATGCTTTATCTGGCCGTTTTTGGCTCTGTTGCTGCATTCTTTGCCTTTCATTATGCTTTAACCAAAATATCACCGGTGCAGATATCAATACTTGCTTACATCAACACTCTTATTTCTATATTTTTAAGCTGGCTGATCCTTAATGAGGAAATCAGCGTAAAATTTATCATTGCAGCCGTACTGATCATCCTTGGGGTATTTATCATTAATTATAATCCGCAAATGTTCAAGAAACAAAAAATAGAATAATAATAAAATTAAATGGCCGGTGCAGAATGCAGAAAATATTTCCGTCAGCTGAAAACTCAAAAGCCTATTTTTTTTCGCATTTAAGGGGATATGAACCGGTAAATTTTATATTTTCCTTATTTTTTCCTATATTGTTTAAACCAACACTGACAATATGCTTAAAAACACATTTTTCATCCTTCTTGCCGGCTCATTTCTCCTGATCAGCTGTGATGATAAGGAAAAAGAAAAAAATCTGACAGAAAGGGAAAAACAGCTGCTCGAAAAAGAAAAAATATTTGCCCGGAAAGAATCTGAATATCAGTCTCTTTTAAAAATGAGGGATAGTATTTTTGCGAAGAAAGATTCCGTTAAAATTGCTTTATGGCCGGAAGAAATTTCAGGTCTGTGGACGGGAAAAGTCATCTGTACAGAGTCTAACTGCAGTGATTATGTAGTGGGTGATCAGCGTACGGATACCTGGGAATTCGACAGCGACTCTATTCATCTGTCGGCCAAAATCATCAATAACAATAACCTGGTAAGGGTTTATTCCGGAAGGTTCGAGCATAATGAGATTAAGCTTAATTTCAGGACAGATTCCACTTCTCAAAAGAAAGTAGAAATGAACGTCCTGCTTAATGATATTTCGGATACCAAACTAAAAGGAACAAGAACTATTACTGCCGAAAACGGCTGTACAGCCAAATTTTCCGTCGAATTAGTACGTTCCACCAAATAAAACACCTATGATTTTACTGAGTATACATAATCTGAGTTTTCCTATAGAAGATCCGGTCCTAAAATTCCTGTTGGTACTGGTCATCATCCTTGCCGCTCCCCTTCTTCTGAATAAAATTAAAGTTCCGCACTTGTTGGGCCTTATCATTGCAGGAGCTATAATAGGCCCCAATGGCTTTAATGTATTAGCCAGGGACAGCAGCATTGTTGTAACGGGAACTACAGGTCTTCTTTATATCATGTTTCTTGCCGGATTAGAGATCGATATGGGCGATTTTAAAAAAAATAAGTGGAAAAGCCTTACTTTCGGAATTTACACATTTACTGTCCCGTTCGTTCTGGGATATCTTGGCGGTTACTATCTGCTGCATTTCTCTATACTGACCTCTATTCTTTTTGCGAGTCTTTTTTCTTCGCATACATTGATTGCCTACCCGTTAGTCAGCAAACTGGGAATTGCAAAAAATAAAGCAGTGAATATTACAGTCGGCGGAACTATGATTACCGATATCCTGGCGCTTTTGGTTCTTGCCGTCATTGTAGGAATGTCGCAAGGTGATGTAGGTACGGAGTTTTGGGTTAAACTCTCCGTTTCCTTTATCGTTTTTGCCCTGATTGTTCTGATTATATTTCCAATCATAGGACGTTGGTTCTTCAAAAAGGTAGATGATAAGATTTCACAGTATATTTTTGTACTTGTCATGATCTATCTGGCAGCGATGCTTGCTGAGCTTGCCGGAGTAGAAGCTATTATTGGAGCATTCTTTGCCGGACTTGCCCTAAACAGGCTCATTCCGCATACCTCATCTTTAATGAACAGAGTAGAATTTGTAGGAAATGCCATCTTCATTCCGTTCTTCCTGATCAGTGTAGGAATGCTGATCGACTTTAAAGTTTTCTTTAAAAGCTGGGAAACACTGGAAGTAGCGGGAATCATGCTCGTTGCATCCATCGGTGGGAAATATCTCTCAGCGGTAATGACCCAAAAGACGTTCAGGCTGTCTAAGGAAGAGGGAAAGCTTATTTTTGGATTAAGTTCTGCTTCTGCGGCGGCAACATTGGCCTCCGTAATGGTAGGATACAATATTATTCTTTCTGAAACGGAAACCGGTGAACCGGTAAGATTGCTGAATGAGCATGTACTGAACGGAAGTATTCTTCTGATCCTTATTTCCTGTACCATCTCTTCATTTATTTCCATGGCCAGCGCCCAGAAAATTGCAGAAAGCGACAATGAAGATACGGTTTCGGGTAACAGCCATGAAGAGGAAAATATCCTTCTGGCTATTAACCATGAGGAAACTGTGGAAAGAATGGTGAATCTGGGTATTTTGATCAAAGCCCATTCTAATACAGAAAATCTGTTTGCTTTAAATGTCATTAATGAGGATAAAAATGAATCTTCAGTAAAAAATGCGGAAAAACTACTTCATCAGGCTGCCGATGCTGCAGCCGCAGCTGACGTTAAAATGCAGTCTCTGAAAAGGTATGACAATGATGTCATTAATGGAGTTAAAAATGTCATTAAGGAACAGAACATTACGGATCTTATCATTGGGCTGGAAGATGAAAAAGGCTTCTCCCCTTCTTTTGTGTACAATCTTTACAGCGGATATCTTCAGAATGATGACGTGAACGTGCTGGTGTACCATGCTGCACAGCCACTCTCCACGATAAAAAAATATGCTGTGATGATCCCGGAAAATGCTCATAAGGAAGCTGGATTCTTCCATGCGCTTCTCAGGGTGTGGAATATTGCCAGAAACTCCGGTGCCAGTGTAGTATTTTATGCCCCGGAAAACATATTGGACATTCTTCAGAAGATCGTTAAAAAAGCCAATATAGAAGCTGAATTCATCATTATGAGCACATGGCAGGACGGTGAAAAAACAGCAGCCCAATTGAAAGAAGATGAAGCACTGATTGTCCTGATGGCTAAACGCGGAATGAAGTCCTATATTCCACGGATGAGACTTATCCCGGAATTACTGAACAGATACTTAAATGGTAATAATTATCTGTTGATCTTCCCGTTCTCAGAATTTGATGAAAACAGCCCGGAGATACGTTCCGTAGGGAATCATGGAGATTTTGTGGAAATCGGAAATGTGATTCAGAAGATTTTTAAATAACAGGAATGAATAAAAAAGCCGGAAGAAAAATCTTCCGACTTTAGGCTACCAAAAGGGTATCTTTATTGTATGTACCAACGTCCACAAGCATTATGACAACCCAAATTAATATCAGGGTCATAATTTGGAGATTGAAGACAGGCAGTCTGACTTGTATAATATGGCTGCCCTGAGCCCCACCATTGTGCACATTCCGGAGTAATTCCTCCTTTTACAGATTTTAAAGATTCTCTTGAAATTTTTTTTAAATTTTTCATAGTAAATAATGTTTGATGTTTATCCTACTTTTACACTTTAGGATTCGTGTTATGAAAATACATGTTTTATTTTAATTTAAATATATTTTTTTATTAAAATCACATAAAAAAATTAAAATAATTTAATTAATAGGCACAATTCACAATCTAATGTAATATTGAGAATATAAGACAAAGCTGGAATCAACAATTTGATTTGATGAAGCGGACAGATTGTGATCACATAAAAAGAGCTGTAATAATTTTACAGCTCTTTATCTTTTTTCTTTTATCTAAGTTTTATTCAGCGATAACCCTTACCATACTTTTTACCTTCACCAGTTTTTCCATCAGCTCTTCTCTGGAATCAGCCAGCACATTGATGTGTCCCATTTTTCGTCCTGGTTTGGTTTCTGTTTTTCCGTAGAGATGAATATAAGTTTTCGGTAGTTTGAGAACATCATCCATTCCTTCATAAATCACTTTTCCTGCATGTCCTTCTGCGCCGACAAGGTTCAGCATTCCGCTGTAAGTGAAAGCATCTGTGTCTGCCAATGGCAGGTTTTTTACAACCCGGTACATCTGCTCAAACTGGGAATTGGCATTTCCTTCCTGGCTTTGATGGCCTGAATTATGCAGCCTCGGAGCAGTTTCATTCACCCATACTTTTCCATTTTTATCAAGAAATAATTCGATGGCAAAAAGCCCCGGAGAATTGACTGCATTCAGAAATTTTTCAGTAATGGAATTGATCTGCTCCTGAATATCATCGCTCAAAAATACAGGGCAGATATTGAAATCCAACAGGTTCAGCTTTGGATCAGCTACCATTTCCGTTACGGGAAAAGTTTTGGTTTCGCTATTTTCATTTCTTGCAACAATTACAGAAAGTTCTTTGTCGATGTCTACCAGTTTTTCAATCACAGAATCCTGTACCCAAAAATTTTTCATGTCTTCTGCTGTGCGGATTACCTGAACTCCTTTTCCGTCATATCCTCCCGTATTCATTTTCTGTACGAATGGTAGCAGCATTTTAATTTCATCAGAACTTCCGTCCATCACTTCAAATTCAGGACTTGGAATATCGTATGTTTTGTAGAATTCTTTCTGGAGGATTTTCTGCTGGATGGTTTTGATAATAGCGGCATTGGGAACTACTTTTACCCCCTGCTTTTCAAGTTCGGCCAAAGCATCAGCATTCACATGTTCTATTTCAATGGTTACCACATCTTTATCTTTTCCGAAATTCAGTACCGTATCATAATCATTGAAATTTCCCTGGGTAAAATGGGAGATGCTGCTGCACGGTGCATCGGAAGCAGGATCGAGTGTATAAAACTGGTCGTCGTATTTCAGTGCGCTTTGTATCAGCATTCTTCCAAGCTGTCCGCCTCCTAAAATTCCTATTTTCATTCTTACTTTATTTTTTTCTATTAGATTTTTAATGGAAAGCTTTATTGAATTTTATCAATCTTTAAATACCCAAGCTCTATTGGATTTTCCTGGTTTTCCGCATCAGATTTTGTCAGGATGATGGAGTATTTTTCTTTCATTTTTTCCGGCAGAATATCATTGACATTGAAAATATCATCAATATCAACACCATGCTTATCATCAATATGGCTCACAGCTCCTTCAAAGCCCATTGTTGCATAAAATTCTGTAGCCTTAGCTCTTTTCACAATTTCCCCCATTGATTTTCCTACCATCAGGTGCTGTTCGTGAAATTCTTCAAAAAAACCTTTTTTATATCCTCCTAAATTAAGGAAATACAACTGGTCTTCAGACGGCTGATCTGTTTTCTCAACGATCTTCACCTCGTATCCGTCTGCAAATTTCACTTCCTGATAACAGTCCAAATGGATCTTCCCTTCCGCTTCTTTCCAGAAATCTTTCATATCGGGAACGAGGTCTTTAAGATTTTCTGCGATCCCGAAAAAAACGTCATGCTGCTCGATATTCCTGCCTTTGGGCGTTGCACCGAGAATGAGATAAAATAATTTCATTTCACTTTTCATACCTGCAAAAATACATCAAATTTATCTTTTTTAAACGTTTGGCAGAGTACGACAATAGTTTTATATTTGTAGCATGTCAGAAATTATTATTCTGTTTCTCGGCGCAGTTTCCGCCGGTCTTTTGGGTTCACTTACGGGTTTGGGAGGAGGAGTTATTATTATCCCTTTATTGACGCTGGGTTTCGGCGTCCCGATGCATTATGCCATTGGTGCTTCTTTAATTTCTGTGATCGGTACTTCTTCGGGTGCTGCCGTAGCTTTCGTGAAGGAAGGTTTCACCAACATGCGGATAGGTATGTTTCTGGAAATCGGGACTACTGCCGGAGCGATTATCGGAGCATTGGTTTCCGGAATGCTTAATCCGAATACCATCGGAATTATTTTCGCCAGTATCCTTTTATTGACAGTTATTATCAACCTTAAGGGAAAACCTGATCACCAGGAACCTTTGATAAAAGGAAGCCTTGAAGAAAAACTGAAACTGTACGGAACGTTTCCTGATAAAGGGGTTGTAAAAAGCTATTCTGCAAGAAATACCGTTTCAGGATTCCTGATGATGCTGTTTGCCGGTGCCATGTCCGGGCTTTTAGGAATCGGGTCTGGTGCATTAAAGGTTTTGGCGATGGACAATATGATGAAACTGCCGTTTAAGGTTTCTACAACTACAAGTAACTTTATGATCGGTGTAACGGCTGTGGCCAGTGCCCTGATCTACTTCCAGAGGGGTGAGATTATTCCCGTAATTGTAGCTCCGGTACTTATCGGTGTCGTAGTAGGAAGTTTCATAGGTTCAAAAACCCTGATGGTATCCAAAACGAAGAAGCTAAAAGTATTCTTTGCGATTGTGATAACCATTTTATCAATATATATGATGTATAACGGTATCAATAAAAGTTTCAGATAATGAGAAAGAATTTTACAGATGTAGATCTGAACCGTTCGGTAGGAAATCTTCTGAGACTTGGTGTTATTTTATCCGTGGCAACATCATTGATCGGCTTTATCAAGCTTTTTATGGAAGGCTTTAAAATGCCTGAAAAATATACTTCTCTGGAAATGGGCTCGTCATCTGAAAAGGTATGGGCAATGTTTTGGAATTCTTTATGCAAGGGAGAAGGCATGGCCATTATCCAGCTGGGAATACTGCTGCTGATCTTTACGCCTCTGGTCAGAATTATTTTTGCACTGGTAGGGTATCTAAAAGAAAAAGACTACGTGTATGTAGTCATTTCTTCAATTGTGTTGGCGATTATGGCAGTCAGTTTCTTTGCAGGTTACGCTCACTAATTTTACATTTCATAAAATTCCAGCGGAAGCTGATCCGGATCCTGGGTAAAGAAAAATTCTTTTCCTGTGTATTCATCTATGCGGATATCCTCGCAGATGAGTCCTTTGGCTATAAGCTCATCTCTTTTGATCCCGACATTTTCTACAGAGAAAGCCAAATGCCTTAAACCACATGACTCCGGACGGGAAGGCCTTGGCGGCGGATCGGGAAATGAAAACAGTTCAATAACGTAATGATCTCCGATAGCGAGGTCAAGCTTATAGGACTGTCTTTCTTCACGGTATACTTCACGGATTATAGTAAGACCTAAAACTTCAGTGTAAAATTTCTTTGAGACTTTATAATCTGAGCATATAATGGCAATGTGATGGATCTTCATTTTAAATGTTTTTTAATTCTTCTGTCAGATTTGATAGGTTTTGAAGTGAAATCAGGTTTTCAGCTCTTCATTATTTTATTTCTCTGCAATTCTCTTTTCTTCTGGTATCTACAATATACTGAATTTTCCAGTCATTCTGTTGCCTGACCAGTTGAAAGCTGTTCGCCCCACAATGTGAGAATTTACCTTTGAAGAAGAAAGAATACGGCGTGAACACACTTGCAAGCCCACCATCAGTATGGATTGCATCTATGATAATCCTTTCATCAAGGTCATCTTTTGAAAATTTGGAAACAGAGGCAATAAATTCCTGTATATTTTCATTTTTCACTGTTCCGTCTTTAGTAATACTCTGAAGAATGGCTCCTTCTGCAAAAGCGGATTTCATCAGTTCAGGATCTACATTCTTCATCCCTAAAAACAGGTTACGGATTGGTTTTTCTATTTCCAGGTTCTGCTGTCCGAAACAAAAAGTACCAAAGAGCAGGGCAGCTGCAATAAGTTTATTCATATGGGATTTAATTAATCTGACAGGATAAAAATAGGAAAAATTATAGTAAACTCTTAAATTAACAAAGCTTAAAAAGCGAATTGATTTGAATTGTATAAAAAATAAACTATTTTTATCCGTTGATTAAATTTTATGTGGGGTATTTATTTGTCGTTAATCGGATTGCTGGTGCTTTTGACACTATTGCCTAAAATTCAGAATTCCCATTGGATATTCAGGGTTCCGGAGTTTGGTAAGATCCAGATAACCTATATTGTTGTTATTACTTTTATTGCAGGTCTTCTGATTGATCATCCTCAGCATTTCTGGTATGGACAGGGAGTTTTACTTTTACTCTTTGTTCATCATGGGGTTACGCTTGTAAAATATACTCCGCTTTATCCTGTAAAAAAGCATAAGCAGCAGCAGCAATCTTCTCAAAAGCTGCATTTCATTTCTGCCAATGTTTATCAGTTTAATAAGGAATATGGCAGATTTATCAGCCTTATTAAAAAATACAGGCCCGAAGTCTTCATGACCATGGAAAGCAACGGCGATTGGGAACAGGCCATGCAAGCTCTTGAAAAAGATTATCCGTTCCAGCATAAAGTAACTCTTGAAAACACCTACGGAATGCACTTCTACTCTAAGCTTGAGGTTAAGAGTGCTCAGACCCATTATTTCGTAGCTGATGATATTCCTAGCATTGAAATACACCTAAAGACCGAAGATGGTTTTTCATTTGTGTTTTTTGGAGTGCATCCGCCACCACCGAGCCCTACCGAAGAGGAGACTTCAAAAGAAAGGGATGGTGATCTTTTAAGTGCGGCCAAACGGGTAAAAGATATCCATGAGCCGGTGATTGTGGTGGGAGACTTTAATAATGTAGCATGGTCAAAATCATCCATATTATTTAGAAAAACAAGCCATTTGATTGATCCCAGAATCGGGCGTTCCTTTGTGTCTACCTTTCACGCCAAATACCGCCTGTTGAGATTCCCTATCGATTTGATGTTCCACAGTGAGGATATTTTTATCAAAGAGCTTAAAACTCTGGAAAATTTCGGTTCAGACCATCTTCCGGTATACTGTGAGTTTTTCATAGACCATCACAATGATGAACAGGAAGAACGGGTTCAGGAAGCTACCCAGGAAGAAAAAGCGGAAGCAGAAGAAATGATACAGGAAGGAAAAGAAGAAGACGGCAACCGTGATGAAGTGGTAACTGAAGGATAAAATCCTTTCTCACATGAGCTGATAATTTTTTCCCATAAAAAAAGAGACTGTCAAGTGACAGTCTCTTTCTTATTATATTGTACTCTAAAAATATTAGAATAATTCTTTTCTGATGATGTTCTGGCTTCTTTCAGGACCTACAGAAACCAAATATACATTGATTCCCAAATACTCCTCAATAAACTCGATGTATTTCTGAGCGTTATCCGGAAGTTCGTCATAGCTTCTTACTTTTGTAAGATCTTCGTTCCAGCCTGGTAAATCGTGATAAATTGGCTCGTAGTTGTATAATTTCTCCGTTGAAGAAGTGAAATAATCGATGATTTTTCCGTCCTCAGTTTTATAATGGGTCACAATCTTTAAATTTTCGATCCCTGTAAGAACGTCTAGCTTTGTAATAACAAGGTTATTGATTCCGTTGATCATACAAGCATGTTTTAAAGAAACAAGGTCTAACCAGCCTGTTCTTCTTGGTCGGCCTGTTGTAGCTCCAAACTCACCACCAATCTGTCTGATCTTTTCTCCCAATTCGTTATCCAGTTCAGAAGGGAAAGGCCCGTTTCCTACTCTTGTACAATAGGCTTTGGCAACACCGATAAGGTTTTGAAGTGAAGTCGGCGGAACACCGGCTCCCGTACAAACTCCTCCTGTAGACGGAGAAGACGAAGTTACGTATGGATATGTCCCGAAGTCGATATCCAGCATCAATGCCTGAGCTCCTTCGAATAAAACATTTTTACCGTCTCTGATCGCTTCATTCAGCTCAACTTCTGTATCTACGATTCTGTCCTGAAGCTGTTTTCCGATGGCTAAGAATTCGTTATAAATTTCTTCTACATCCAGTGTCGGTTTTCCGTAGTATTTTTCAAAAAGAGAATTTTTAACTTTTAAATTCTTCTCAATTTTATCTCTTAAGATTTCCGGATTTAAAAGGTCTACCATTCTGATTCCGATTCTTGCGATCTTATCTTCATAGCATGGCCCGATTCCTTTTTTCGTAGTTCCGATCTGAGTTCCTCCATGTTCCTCTTCACGGTAAGTATCCAAAAGAATGTGGTAAGGCATGATCACATGCGCTCTTCTGCTGATAAAAATGTGGTCAGTTCTCAAGCCTTTGCTCTCGATCTGGCCAACCTCTTTAATGAAAGATTTTGGGTTTACCACTACTCCATTAGCAATGATACATTTCCCTTTGCACTGCAGTACACCAGAAGGAAGAAGGTGAAGTACAAATTTTTCTTCGCCTACATAAACCGTGTGACCAGCGTTGTCTCCTCCTTGGAAACGAACAACATAATCCGATTTAGCCGATAAAACATCCGTGATTTTTCCTTTACCTTCATCTCCATACTGAAGACCTACAACTACGTAAGTTGACATATTTTACTTTTATTTTAGATTCATGCAAAATTACTTTTTAAAAATAGGGTGGGCAAATTATGAGGGAAATTTATTTTTGGGTGGGGTGGAAATCATATGATTGTGTATAAAATTTTCCTTCAGTATATTAACTTTATTATATTTGAAAGTTTCCAAATTAATTTCATTAAATCAATATAAGATCCAATTTCTATTATTTGGTAAAATACCAATAATTGGTAACTTTGAATTAAATTAAAATGGAATGAAATGGCAAAAAAACATCCATATTATTGGGAGATTATTTTGATAATTTCATCAGTGAACAAATAAAATCCGGGAAATACTCTTCTGCCAGTGAGGTAATAAGAAATGCTCTTAGATTATTTGAACATGAAGAGTCTAAGAATCAGAATTAATCAATGAATTAAAAAAAGGAGAAAAATCTGGCTTTGTTGAAAGTTTTGACCGCAAAGAATTCTTAAAAAATATTTATCAAAACAACGTGATTAGATGAATAGACTAAAAATTTAAAATCATCAAAAAAGCACTTGATGATCTTAAATGAGGTTTAATTAATTCCGTATATTTGATTGTCTACTGAAATAATAAGGCAACCCATATGGCATCAAAAGAATCATCCTACTTCTCTCCAACACCTACCAGCGAGACAAAACTCTTCCATACCCTGTTCACTCCTGATACAGTTTCCGTAAAAGCCACTCTGCTTATTATCCACGGCATGCAGGAACACAGCGGAAGATATGCTGAAATTGCCGGTTATTTTGCAGACCGGGGATTTGCTGTACTCACCTATGATCATCTGGGACATGGAAAATCGGTGAAAGACAAAAAAGACATCGGGTTTTTCCAGCAGGACCAACCCGATGAAAAGCTTATTTCAGACGCTGAAGCAATGAGTAAATATCTTCACCAACAATATCCTGATGTCCCCCATTTTGTTCTTGGACATTCCATGGGATCATTTGTTACACGCTGTCTTCTGCAAAAATCCAGTGGGAAATTTACCGGAGCTGTCATTGTTGGAACCGGTGGTCCTTTGGCCGGCATTAGCCTGATAAAAGGATATCTCTCCTTAGCTAATAAAATAGCACCGCATTATCCGACTTACCTCAATACTCTTTTCAATATTGTCAATAATAAACATTTCAAGAAAGATCCGGATTTCAGCGACACGAGCTGGCTCAGCCTGAATCCGGCCAACAGAAAAGCTTTTGCCCAAGATGAGCTCTGCGGACTCCCTTTTACCAATAATGCTTTCTATGCGCTGTTCAGCATTTACAAAAAGGCTACAGCAAGAAACTGGGCTTCCACTATTTCAGAATCTTTTCCTTTTTTGTTTATCAGTGGACAGAATGATCCGATAGGAGATTTCAGTAAAGGTGTGCAACAAACAGTTGATCATTTGAAACAGGATGGATTCAAAGATGTAGATGCTAAAATCTATCCCGAAATGCGCCACGAAATATTAAATGAGGAAATCAAAGCAGATGTCTTCAATGATATATACCAGTGGATTCTAAAGCATTTATAAATACAATCCTTTATTACTGTCATTGCGAACTGTAGGTGAAGCAATCTGGATTGCTTCGTCGCTGCGCTCCTCGCAATGACAAATACAACAAAAACATCTGCTCAATCAGCAAAATCTGCGGAGCATAAAATCATCAGGTCATAACGGTTCAATTTAATCTAAAACAATCTCCCGCTCCACTCCGATCTCTTCCAGAAACACCTCATCATGCGAAATAACTAGCAAAGTCCCATGATAATCTTTAATAGATCTCGTTAAAATTTCCACATTCTGCAGATCCAAATTATTCGTAGGTTCATCAAGGACAATCATATCAGGTGCTCTACTGCTTATAGAAAGTCCGCACAGAAGCACCCTTAAGCGCTCTCCTCCGCTTAATACTCCGCACTTCTTATCCCAGGCTTCTTTTGTAAACAAAAATCTGGACAATAAAGTTTTCACTTCAGACTCCTGCATCGCACCGTCATTAAACTGCTGTACAAAATCATACACGCTTATTTCCTGCCCGATCAGGGAATATTCCTGGTCAATGTAAATCGTATTAAATTCTGACCTCGAAATATTACCAACAGTCGGTTGTAAACTTCCCAACAACAGTTTTATCAAGGTCGTTTTCCCCGATCCGTTTGAGCCTTTGATAGAAATTCTGTCACCACTTCTGATCTCAAGACTGAGATTATCTTTCCATAGATTTTCATTTCCGTATTTGAAATTAGTATCCTCCGCATTGATCAGAATTTTCCCGGAATGCAGACTGGAATCGTTGAAATTCACTTTCATCTGATCAGAATTTTTCAGTGAAGAACGAAGATCGCGAAGGTCACCGGAAATGCCGCTGATTTTTTCAGCATGAACACCTTTTAATCTGGATGTATTTTTCTCAGCATTATTCCGTAAGGTATTCATCATAATTCTTGCCACACCGGATTTTTCCTGCTTCTGTTTTCCTCTTGCATCCAGCTTCTGTTTACGTTCTATGGTTTCCCGCTCCTTTTCTTTTGCCTTTTTCAAAGCCCTTTCTTTAGCATGAATGTCATTATAAAGTGCCTCCTGCTCTATTTCTTTCTGCTCAGCATAAAAGTCATAATTTCCGCCATAGGAAGCTATGCCCTGGTTACTCAATTCAAATATAGTGTCAGCAAGATTCAGCAATGAACGGTCATGACTCACCATAACCACTTCTGCATCCGTTTTTTCGATAAAACTGTAAAGTAAGTTTCGCCCTTCCAGATCAAGGTGATTTGTTGGCTCATCCAGAATAATAATGTCCGGCTGACTGATCTGAATACCAGCCAGAAAAACTTTTGTTTTCTGACCTCCGCTTAAGCTTTCCAGTTTTTGACTTAATTCCAGATCTTCTAGTTTCCAGTAACTTAATGCATTCTGGCAGCGTTCTTCAATGTCCCAATCATCATTTAGAATTTCAAAATATTCTTCATCCACTTCACCACTGATGATCTTTTGAAGAGCATTCAGCTTTTTGTCAATTTTAAGACATTCTGCAACAGACAGATGATCAAAATTGCCAAACATCTGCGGAACATAGTATACATCACCCCTGACCGTTACACTTCCTTCTAAAGGTTGAATTTCCCGGCCAATGATCTTCAGGAGCGTAGATTTCCCAATACCATTACTTCCGGCTAATGCGGATATGGTGTGAGGCTGTATAGTTAAATTGATTGAATTAAAAAGGAGATCCCCTCCCGGAAACCCGTAAGATATATTTTGTAGTAAAATCATTATTTCTTTCTTAGTAATAGTTAAACATCAGCAGCACCAGGCTACTGTTTGATAGATCGGAAAGAAACTGAATCCTACATGTTATAATCAGGTTTTTGGAAATACAAAGATAGTAAATTATTAATTATTTATTTTTTTCAGGCAAAAAACATAAAATCTTCATCTGAAAAACAAAGGTAAAAGCACAAAAAACATCATATTTTTACCGTGCTCAAATTCATTGGATCAGAATTTTGTTTACGTAAAGGACTTTTAAATCGAAGATTTTTACAAACAGCTTACGATAATTAAAGCCGTAAAAGGTGAATTATTTCAATATATTCTTTTTAAATGATATGTTTATTAAATCCGGAATAAAAGTAGAAAAGATTTTCATCAAAAATCCGTAACTTTGCCGACTACTAAAATTTTTTATGGAAAGCATTAAAGTTCACGACAAAACTTTCGTTCCTTATCTGAAGGATGCCGAAATTCAGGAAATTGTAAAAGAAACAGCGTTAAGGATTTATGAAGATTACAAAGACGAGGTTCCTGTTTTCATCGGGGTTCTGAACGGGGTGATCATGTTCTTCTCAGATCTTTTAAAATACTATCCTGGCGAATGCGAAATTGCTTTCATCCAGATGAGTTCGTATGCAGGAACAGAGTCTACAGGGATTGTTTACCAGAAAATGGAGCTGACTAAAGACGTGAAAGACCGTCACATTATTCTTGTAGAAGATATTGTAGATACGGGAAACACGGTTGAGAGCCTGTTCAAATATTTTACGGAAACGCAACGTCCGAAATCTGTAAAGCTGGCTTCATTCTTATTAAAGCCTGATGTTTATAAAAAAGATTTCAAGCTGGATTATATCGGAAAAGAGATTCCAAATAAATTTGTCCTTGGGTATGGTCTTGATTATGATGAATTAGGAAGAAATCTTTCGAATCTGTATCAACTGGAAGAAGGCCAGATCAACCATTAATTACTGCTACTAGCTTTTGGCTATTAGCCATTAGCTTTAAATATTAAAATCGAAATAAAGTAAATATTAACTAAAAAAGCTAAAGGCTGAAAGCTTAGTGCCGGAAGCTGCAGGCGAATCAACATTATGATAAACATTGTTCTGTTCGGCCCTCCAGGAAGTGGAAAAGGAACACAAGCTCAAAACCTGATCGAAAAATTCAATTTAAAACAGATTTCAACAGGCGACCTTTTCAGATACAACATGAAAAATGATACCGAGCTTGGAAAACTGGCTAAGTCTTACATCGATAAGGGAGAACTGGTTCCGGATCAGGTAACAACGGATATGCTGATCGACGAGCTCAGAAAACCTACCGATACCAACGGATTTATCTTTGATGGCTACCCAAGAACTACTGCCCAGACGGAAGCTTTGGAAAAAATTGTAGCAGAGGAACTGAACGACAAGATCGACATTTGTCTTTCATTAGTGGTAGAAGATAAAATTTTAGTGGAAAGACTTCTGAAGAGAGGTGAAACCAGCGGAAGATCTGACGACAGCAATGTGGAGATCATTGAAAACAGAATTAAAGAATATTATACTAAAACAGCAGAAGTTGCCGAACTTTACAAACAACAGGGTAAATATGTTGAAGTAAACGGCGTAGGAGAAATTGATGAAATTTCCCAAAAGCTTTTCGCTGAAGTCGAAAAAATTAAATAATCGGGATATGGATTACAGGGTTCTAAAATTGGGGCCCTGTAACCTACACCCCGCAACACAAACTATATGTCTAACTTTGTAGATTACGTAAAGATCCATTGTAAAAGCGGACACGGAGGTGCTGGTTCTGCCCACCTTCGCCGTGAAAAATATATTCCTAAAGGTGGTCCGGATGGAGGCGACGGAGGCCGTGGCGGACACGTCATCATGAGAGGGAATGCTCAGGAATGGACTTTACTTCCGCTTCGCTACACCCGTCACATAAAAGCGGACCGTGGTGAAAACGGAGCAAAAAACCAGCTGACCGGTGCTGACGGTTCTGATATTTATATTGATGTTCCGATCGGGACTATCGCTAAAAATGAAGACGGAGAAATTATCGGCGAAATTCTTGAAGACAAGCAGGAAATTATCCTGATGCAGGGAGGAAAAGGAGGAAAAGGAAACGAGCATTTCAAATCTTCTACCAACCAGACGCCAAGATATGCACAGCCAGGAATGGATGGCGAGGAAGGCTTTGTTGTTTTTGAGCTTAAAATTTTGGCCGATGTAGGTTTAGTTGGTTTTCCAAATGCCGGAAAATCTACCCTTCTTGCATCCGTATCTGCTGCCAAACCTAAGATCGCTAACTATGCATTTACAACCCTGACTCCCAATCTTGGTATTGTGGACTACAGAAATTACAAATCATTTGTAATGGCTGATATTCCGGGAATCATTGAAGGTGCTGCAGAAGGAAAAGGTCTGGGACACAGATTCTTAAGACATATTGAAAGAAATTCCATCTTATTATTCTTAATTCCGGCTGATTCTGAAAGTCATTTCCAGGAGTTTAAAATTCTGGAAAATGAATTATCAGAATATAATCCGGAACTATTAGATAAAGATTTCATCATTTCTATTTCAAAATCCGATCTTCTGGATGATGAACTGAAAAAAGAAATTTATGCTGAATTCCCTGAAAACAGGAAGCCGTTATTCTTCTCCGGTGTTACGGGAGAAGGTCTTGTAGAACTGAAAGACGCTGTCTGGAAAAAACTTCACGGATAAAAGATGATACACCCATTGAAGAAAATAACAGCACCCGCTGTTATTTTTGTTTCATTTCTGTTGCCTGCCCTGACTTATGCTCAGGACAGCTTTTCATTCATGGAAACATCCAAACAGGATGAACCGGCCCCTTTAAATAATAAGGCGTTCTTTAAGTATGAATTCAATAAAAGGGTACAGTATAAGCTTATCTACGAAAAGGCGGAGAATCATGGTACAAGTAATGAGGTAAACAATATTATAGAATATTACACTAATGAAACTGATCTTTCTGTACTGTATTTTGACAACAGCAGAAATGGGGTTATTTATAATTTAAATAAAGATACTAATCCTGTTCTTCCTGTTTCGATCAAGGATGAGAATAAAGAGATCAAACCCGGCAATTTTGATTATTTCACCGGAGACATTCCGTTAGAATCTGAAATTGCTGACATCAGAAAAAGGAAAAAGTTAAAAACTGACCGGATATTAGAGTTAGTTGAAAAGAAAACGGAAAATGATCTTATCCATTATAAATATAATCTTATCCGCAATAATAAAGCAAAAACGAATCTGGGAATTATTGAGCTGGATGTAACCAACAATGACCAGAATTTCAACAATAATATTCTTTATGACATGGAACCTTTGTTCTTTAAAAATAAAATCTTTTTTGACAAAGGGGAAATAAAAACCTATTCTTATTATAATACAGCTAAGAAGAGAACAAAGTATTATGAATCAATGAATAATAATTCTGTACTGTTAAGATTATCATTCACCAAAGGCTGTTGTGTTTCATCTCTGGAATAGCTTCTATACTGAGACCGGTCTGCATTTGGAATAATTATTGAAAGAAACCAGGAAACCATCGGCTATGAAATATATACTAAGTCTTTGTGCATTTATATGTTTATTTTCTTGCACAACCCAGAAAACCAATTCAAATTACGCTAAAATTGAATATGAAGCAGGAGCATGCTTTGGATCCTGCCCTATCTTCACGATGACCATCAACCCGGACAGGACGGCCATATTGGAAGCTGAGCATTTCAATTTTTCGAAAGATTTTTCAAAAGGTGAATTTTCAAAACCCCGTGAGGGAACTTTTAAAGGGGTGATCAAAGAAGCAGATTATAACAAATTGGTTTCTTTACTGAATGGTCTTGACGTGAAAAATCTAAAAGACAAATACGGAACAAGAAATATTACGGACCTCTCAACTTCATATCTAAGAATTAATTTTACGGACGGAACTTCCAAAAACGTAGAAGACTACGGCAAAAGAGGAAGTGAAAAATTAAGAGAAGTTTACCTGTTCATTGAAGACCTGAGACATAATCAGCAGTGGGCAAAAGTAAAATAACCCGTTTAAAAATATTTAGACTACCTTTGCATCGTATAATTCCTTCACATTGAGGGAATTTTATTTTAAATTAAAAAAATTAGTTCATTTGAATTTTACAGACCTAAACTTAATAGAACCTATTGCAAAAGCAATTCAGGAACAGGGATATACAAACCCAACACCCATTCAGGAGAGATCTATCCCTGAAATTTTAAAAGGTAGCGACTTTTTGGGATGTGCACAGACAGGAACAGGAAAGACAGCGGCGTTTGCTATTCCTATTCTTCAGAATTTATCAAAAAACAAGACCAAAAATAATCATATAAAAGCCCTGATCTTAACGCCAACAAGAGAACTTGCCATACAGATCGAGGAAAATATTAATGCATACGGGAAATACCTTCCGCTAAAACAGCTCGTAATTTTCGGAGGTGTAAAGCAGGGAAATCAGGAGGCCGCCTTAAGAAAAGGTATCGACATTCTGGTAGCAACCCCCGGCAGACTTCTGGATTTTATCGCTCAAGGTATTATCAGCTTAAAAAATATCGAAATTTTTGTTCTTGATGAGGCAGACAGAATGCTCGATATGGGTTTTGTGCACGACGTAAAAAGAGTCATCAAACTTCTTCCACAGAGAAGACAGACTTTATTCTTTTCAGCGACAATGCCTTCTGAAATCCAGAAGCTGGCAGATTCTATCCTGAATAATCCTGTAAAAGTAGAAGTGACTCCGGTTTCTTCCACTGCAGAAACGATTAAACAGTCGGTTTATTTTGTAGAAAAAGACAACAAGCTGAACCTTCTTTCCCATATTTTAGAGAATGATATTGCGGATTCCGTACTGGTATTTTCGAGAACGAAACACGGTGCTGATAAAATTGCAAGAAAACTTCAGAAAGACAATATTTCAGCAGAGGCTATTCATGGGAATAAATCCCAGAATGCAAGGCAGAATGCCCTGAATAATTTTAAGTCCGGAAAAACAAGGATTCTGGTTGCTACAGACATCGCTGCAAGAGGTATTGACATTGATGAACTTAAATATGTAATCAACTTCGAACTTTCTGATGTTTCTGAAACGTATGTTCACAGAATCGGAAGAACGGGAAGAGCGGGAGCTGAAGGATCTTCAATTTCTTTTGTAGACAGCCTTGATCTTTTAAATTTAAGGAATACAGAAAAACTTATCGGCAAGAAAATCCCAGTCATAAAGGACCATCCTTTCCATACGGATGATCTTGTAGCACAAAAAAGAGATTCTAATAACAAGCCTATGGCAGCCGGCGGTGACAGAAGACCTCCGAGATCTCCAAAACCGCAGACTAATAACAATAAGCCTGCAGGCAGCACTCCGACCGGGTTCAAGAAACCTAAGAATAAAAATTTCACCAGAAAAAAATAATACGAAAGCCCTTTCCAACGAAAGGGCTTTTTTATATAGAATTTTCAGATTTAAAAACGGTTGCCCTACTCATGATTCTGAGATTTTTAAATATAAAGGAGCTTGTGGATGTTAAAGAAAATTTAGATTATAAAACTGGAATTACTAATTTGATTCTTTACCGAGACTGTTTGGGTCGGGTGATATAAGAATTTGTCTTCGACAAAATAAGCAGTGCACAGTAATCCATCTTTAAACTTAATCATCTGAATATTCAGACTTTCTCTGTTTCTTTCTGAATGGAGAAGCAATAAGCAATAATACTGAAAGGAAGGCAAGCCGCCAAATAGGTGGTTGAAAAAAGATTATGCTGGAAACCCAGTCCGAAAAGCAAATATTTTTCCACCACAAAGCTGAGCATCACCAGAAAAACAATATATGCCGAAAAATAGAATACATCATTTATTGTTCTGACATAAAAAGACACAAACAGAGTTACCCCGAAAAAAAACAACATGACAAATTTATTGCTTTGCCCCTGAAGAGTCAGTGGATTGTGCTGTATAATGTAATCAAGATTTTCAGCAGGAAAAAAAACGGTTAATAGTAATATGGCTATGGTGAGCATAAATGCTGCAGCTGTTTTTATTTTACGGTTTACACCTGTGGCCAGAAAAGGCTTCAGTAAAAAAATAATCAGTGGGATAACAGCCACACTCCTTGTCAGAAATAAAACACCAAGGCATACTCCCAACAGCATCGGTTTCTGAAAATAATCTCCCTTAAACTTACTGTGCCAGAAAAGGATAAATGCAGCCACGAAAATAAAAGAAGAAATAAAATCACTCTTGCATACCACTTCATAAATGTAAGACAAGGATATTCCAAACATCAGTATAGCTGTGAACCTGATCAGATTGTTTTTAAATTCCAGAAGCACAGCGTAAGAAAACAGCAAAAAAGCAGCTACCTGAAGATAGCCAACATTTCCTAGCAGATACGCAGGGAGAGCCAGTAAAAGTTGCCCGGGAAGGTACGAGGATAAGTTCCCCATAAAGTTATGGATATCATAAATATATTTTCCGTGAATCCAGTAATCTAAAGAAAATTCCAGCGTTTGCCAACGATCTATATTCATTTGATAAGGATCTCTTAAGATATGGCATAAAGCAATATACCCAACTCCTAAAATCCCCGTCAAAATATAGACAAGCTTTACATTAATCTTTTTTACCAACAGTTCATTCTTTCTTACAAGAAACAGGAAAACATGTACAGTAATAAAAACAACAATCAGTATACTAATGGGTATAAATGACTGTCGGATACCATATTTGGTCAGGAATAAAAAATTGATCACAAAATAGACTGCAAACAGCATTAAACTGCTTACCTTACTGTTTTTTGTAGAGATTAAAATTTTATTCATATGAATAAGTTAACGGGAAAAAATTCTATTAGCATTTTCAGTAGTGATTTCATCAATTTCAGAAAAATCTTTACCATAGATATTCACCAACTTTCCGGCTACGAGATCCAGATAAGCGCTTTCATTTCTTTTCCCTCTGTACGGAACAGGTGCCAGATAAGGTGAATCTGTTTCCAGAACAATCTTATCCAGAGGAATTTCGTTCAGGAACTGATCAATCTTACCGTTTTTGAACGTTACAACGCCTCCGATTCCCAATATAAAATTCAGATCTATGGCATGTTTGGCCTGTTCCAGATCTCCTGAAAAACAATGAAAAATTCCACGAAGTTTGGGATGCTTTTTTCTTTCAAGGACCTCAAATGTTTCATCAAAGCTTTCTCTTGTATGGATCACGATAGGAAGATCCTTTTCTATAGCCCAGTCGATCTGCTGTTCAAAAGCCTTAACCTGGATATCCAGCGTTGTTTTATCCCAGTAAAGATCGATCCCAATCTCTCCTATTGCCGGAAAATCCTTTTCTTCCAGATAATTTTTAACGATATCAAGCTCTTTTTCCCAGGATTCAGGCTTTACATAGCACGGATGGAGCCCCATCATGGAAATAATCTGTCCCGGATAATCGGCTTCCAGCTGAAGCATCTTTTCATGGGATTCCGAATCAATAGCAGGAAGGTAAAATTTTGTGATTCCTTTATCTACAGCTCTCTGTATAGCCTCTTTTCTGTCTTCATCAAATTCTTCAGCGTATAAATGGGTATGTGTATCAATCATTGTCTTAAAATTTTAACAGATCTTCATAAGGGTTTTCCAGTTCCATCAGTAGGCCGAAGGCCGGTTCGGTCTTCACTCCCTGTTTTTTCAGATCTATTATTTTATGTTTAAAATCTGCTCCTTTTTCTTTTAATATTTTATATTCGGCAAGCATATGCCGATAAGCATTCTGTTCAGTTGAGGGTATATTCTGTCCGAAAATCTCTATGGGAAATTCTTCCAGCATAAAGTTCAGAATGATGCTTTTTTCTCCGTTAATAATGATATTTTCAATTTTCACTTCAGTATCCGCAGGAACTAATCGGTTAGCCGTGATATTATCGAGGAAATCTTTTTCAAATTCAAGATTAACTTCACAAATGATATCCAGATCACTGTTTTCAATATCGATTTCAATCGGAATTGTTCCGGCAAGAACTGGAGAATAGGGTTTTAATTTCTCAAAGATCTGATATTTTTCAAGAACTTCATAAGCCCTTTTCTGCCTTTCGTTTCCTGATTTCAAATAAATAAGGTTTGAAAAATCAATCATTTATAAAAATTTTGTGCCTTACTTTTGCTCTCTGAACTTCAATTCTCTGACTTAATTTTTCTCTAAATTCGATATATTTTGGATCCTTTTCATCATCAGTTCTGTGTTCCAGTGCTTTATTGATCTTAAAATTTTCTTTGATAAAACTTTTTGTCTCATCTGAAAAATAGGCTTCTCCAAATTTATCAAAAATGTAACTGACAGCCTGCGATGTCGGATGGATCATATCTTCCTTATAAAAACGGTAATCACGCAAATCATCCATCAGTATTTCATAAATGGGCAGGTAATGGCAATTTTCCAACTGTAAAATTGCTTCATGAACCGCAGTGATGAGTTTGGATTTGCTGAGCTGATTTTCAATCATCCCATCCTTGGTATGACGTACGGGTGACACGGTAAACAGGATCTGTACATCATCCCTGCAGATATCTTTCAGGTTTAAAACCGTATTATAGATGGAGTCTGTAAGTTCCTGATGGGAAAGCAACCGCTTTTCAAAAAACTTCTGTGGAATTTTGTGGCAGTTAGCAGCCAGTTTTTTCTTTGGAATAAATTCATAAATAAATGAAGTTCCATACGTAATGATTACCCACCCTGTATCCTGCAGAAATCTGTTTCCTACTTCTATCCCCATATTGATCCTGTCCAGAGTTTGATGGACATATCTTCTGTCGAAGCTGCTATGATGGTCTAGGGAGATAAATTCGTCGTTAAAAGTGATCAGCTCATCTTCTGTATAAAACTCTGAATCATGAAGCCTTTTAACGGCATTACTGATCGAAAACGGATTAAAAATAGTTCCGAACGGATTATTGACCGTCTGAAGCTGTCCATGACCCAGCAAATCTGCCATTTCTGAGGCAAAACAGGATCCTATTGAAAATATTTTATCTTCAACATCAATCTTTTTTTCTGATTCCGGAATGTTAACTTCAGTTCTGAATTTCATTATTTAGGTAGCAGATAATAGGTAGCTGGTGGCAGATAACAAGTGGCAGGTAGTAGTCAGTCTTTGAAACCAACAACCTGCTCTCTCTTGCCTGTCATCTTAGCTTTCTCTTCTCAACAGATAATTAGCCAGTTCTATGAAAGGTTTTTTCTTTTCTTCGGAAATATTGATCTTCTCCAGGTAACTCTGCCCTATTTCGTTGTGCTTTTCGATCAGGCGCAATGCTTTTTCATCCACTTTAGTTCTTCTGAAGATCTTTTCAACACCATATACTTTATCAATATTATCGGTTTTCTTACCATACCAGTGGTCTAATTCTCTTCTTTCTTCTTCTGTGGCATGTTCTCTGGCTAAAAGATAAAGAACGGTTTTTTTATTTTCATAAATATCCCCTGCATGCTTCTTCCCAAACTGAGCCTGATCTCCAAATACATCAAGATAATCATCCATAATCTGGAACGCAATACCGATATGTTTTCCGAAATTAAAGATAGCTTTGGCATCTTTAAAATTAGCTTTTGCAATAAGTGCCCCTATTTCAAAGGAAGATGCGCTCAGAACCCCTGTTTTGTAAGTGATCATTCTGATATAATCATCGTATGTTACATTCTCCTGAGTTTCAAAATTGATGTCGTATTGCTGCCCTTCACACAGAAGCAGTCCTGTATGCGTAAAGATCCTGATACAAGCCTTAAAAATTTCAGGTTCAAGGTCTTCAAAAAATTTATAGGCTTTCAGCATCAGTCCGTCTCCGGAAAGGATCCCGACATTGATCCCGTGAAGGGTATGGATAGTAGGCTTATTCCTTCTTAAAGGAGCCTCATCCATAATATCATCATGGATAAGGGTGAAATTATGGAAAAATTCAATGGCCAGTGCAGGTTTTATTGCCTGTTTAAGGTCTCCGCCAAAGAGGTCGCAGGCCATCAGTACCATAATAGGACGAAGACGCTTTCCGCCATGGGAAATGATGTAGTTCATCGGATCATAGAGTTCTGCGGGCTTGTCTTTGAAAGTATACTTAGTAATGGCTTCAGCAACAATCTGCTGGTATCTGTCTAAAAATTCCATAAAATCTAATAGTTTGAACAAAAATACAATTTTTCAAGGCTTTATAAAACAAAAAACTTCGTCCCGAAGGACAAAGTTTATATGATGTATTGTGCATTTAAATTAAGACAGAAATGTTACTGCAAGATAAGTAAGCGCAGCAACAATTGCTGAAATAGGAATTGTCAGTATCCAAGCCCAAAGAAGGCTTACTGTAATTCCCCATCTTACAGCAGAGATTCTTTTCGTTAATCCTACCCCGATAATGGAGCCTGTAATGGTATGCGTTGTAGATACAGGAATACTAAGCTGATCTGTCAGGAAAAGTGTAATAGCTCCTGCCGTTTCAGCACTTACTCCTTCCAATGGAGTTACTTTTGTAATTTTCGTCCCCATTGTCTTGATGATCTTCCAGCCTCCGCTCATTGTTCCTAAACCAATCGCAAGGAATGATACCAAAGGAACCCAAAGATAGTGCTGTGCGAAGTAATCAAAACGACCGGCAGACGGAATGTTAAGATAGACCGGATCGTGCAGCATTTCCACGTGATAGTAAATCAGGGCTGCACCAATAATACCCATTACTTTCTGAGCATCATTCAGACCGTGACCTACACTGAAAAGTGCTGATGAAACAAGCTGTAATCTCTTGAAAGACTTGTCTGCTTTGTACGGGTTGGATCTTTTATAAAGATGAACAATAATTAATGTAATGATGATTGATATTACCATCCCTATTATCGGAGCCATGAAAATGAAAAGGAAAATAGGAATTACTTTATCAAATTTTACAACACTCTGAGTTGTTAACTGATGAAAAGCCTGTTTTAATGTATCAAACATCCCAAGATTTGGCTGTGTGGCTACAACATTGTGATAGTCCAGCATAAAAGCATGCATCAGGGCCGCTCCTAAAAACCCTCCGATAAGTGTATGCGAAGATGAAGATGGGATACCAAACCACCAGGTTAAAAGATTCCAGGCGATTGCTGCCAAAAGACCTGAAAATATCACTTCAAGTGTGATAAAATTCTCATTCACTGTTTTAGCAATGGTGTTCCCTATCCTGAATTCACCTATCACATAGGCTGCTAAAAAGAAGGCTGCAAAGTTCCATAGTGCTGCCCAAAGTACAGCCTGAAAAGGGCTTAAAACCTTTGTAGAAACAATGGTTGCAATTGAATTGGCCGCATCATGAAAACCATTAATATAATCGAAAATTAAAGCCAAAGCAATAATAACCGTAAGTAAAATCGGAAATTCCATTTCTGTAAGTTATAATTGTTTAAGCGTATTTAATCATGATGTTCTCAATCGTGTTGGCAACATCTTCTGCTTTGTCAGTTACTATTTCAAGATAATTAAGTACAGATGAAACTTTGATAATGTTAATGGCATCATTAGTTTCAAAAAGATCTACCATTGAGTTGGAAAGCAGGTCATCTGCAATGTTTTCAATAGAGTTCACTTTGATACATGCTTCTTTTACCTGGTCCATATTTTTGAAGCCTTTAAGGTTTTTCATCGCATTCTGGATCTCAAGACAAGCTTTGTGGATCAATAATGAAAAATCTGAGTAAGCCTTCATTTCAGGCGATTTGTATAGGAAGATGTATTTTGTGGAAGCATAGATGTAATCAGCGATATCATCAAGGCCGGTTGCCAGGGTGTGAATATCTTCACGGTCGAACGGCGTAATGAAGTTTTTTCCTAATTCAACAAAGATCTCATGGGTCAGTTCGTCGTTTTTGTGCTCATAGTCGCTCATTCTTTTTAACATTGTATCATCATTAAGATCGAAATCTTTGATACCGTTATTAAAGTCTTCAGACATTGCCACTAGGTTCTCCGTTACTTTTTCAAAAAGCACAAAGAAGATTTTATCTTTTGGTTGAAAAGCGTGGAAAATATTACCAATTCCCATTTTTATGTATTTATAATTTGAGTGCAAATTTCCTAAAAAAGGATTTGCCCTGAAACAATATAACATTAAGTTTTGTTAACATTAGGTTAACACCTGATTATCAAATAAAAAAACCGGCCAAAAGCCGGTTTTATATATCTTGAGAAGCCTTAGTTTGCTACTTCAGCTCTCATTTCTTTTCCTTTAAATTTCATTGAAGGAATATTACTCATTACATTTTCCTGGAATGATTTTTCCACTTCAAAGAAAGAGAATTTTTCTAAGATTTCAATATCACCGATTTCCGCTCTTTTTTTGCTTTTTCCGGCTGTCGCTTTATTGATGATATCTAATACATCAAGCTTTTTCAACTGATCTTTTTTCCCAAGGTTGAAGAAGAATCTCACCATGTTTTCGTCCTTTCTTCTAGGCTTTCCACCACGGTCTCTGCTATCTCTGCTTCCTCGTGTATCACGATCTCCACGATCTCTTCCCCTATCTCTGTCTCTGTCACGTCCTCTGTCTCTTCGTGAATAATCATCATCTCTGCTGCTGAACTTCTGCTCAACAAGATCATGCTTATCTTTGTAGTACAGCGCAAGATCTTTCAACTGGAACTGTAACAGTTTATGAACAAGTTCTTCTTTAGTGAAAGCACTCAGATCAGGAATTAAGCTATCGTTAAATTCAAAGATATCTTCTTCATGCTCTGTAAATAGTTTTTCAAAAACTCCTCCAACCTGAGCTTTGATAATATCATCACCTGTTGGAATAAATTTTTCTACGATATCGATTTTAGTTGCAGATTTGATCTGCTTCAGCTTTCTGCTTTCTTCCGGCTTTATTAATGCCATTGAAATACCGTCTTTTCCAGCTCTTCCGGTTCTTCCGCTTCTGTGAACGAATACTTCCGGATCATCAGGTAAAGAATAATGGATAACGTGCGTTAAAGAGTTCACATCCAGACCTCTTGCGGCAACATCAGTCGCTACAAGGATGTCGATGTTTTTCAGTCTGAATTTCTTCATTACCGTATCTCTCTGTGCCTGGGATAGATCCCCATGTAAAGCATCCGCTGCATAGCCATTCTGCATCAGGAAATCTGCAACCTCCTGAGTTTCCATTCTTGTTCTGCAGAAAAGAATAGAATACTGGTTAGGGTTTGCATCAATTAATCTCTTAAGAGCTTCTTTTTTCTGACGGTAACCTACCACATAATATTCATGCTTAATGTTCTTTTTAACTTCGTTAATAGAACCTACAGAAATACGGTGCGGGTTGGTAAGATAATTTTTAGAAATTCTTTCCACTTCTTTGTTCATCGTTGCCGAGAACAAGAAAGTTTGCTTTGTATCCGGTGTTTCACTTAAAATTGTTTCCAACTCATCTTTGAAACCCATAGAAAGCATTTCATCAGCTTCGTCTAAAACTAACCAATGAATGGCAGAAAAATCAAGGGCTTTTCTGTTGATAAGGTCGATTACTCTCCCCGGAGTACCTACAATAATTTGTGGTTTGTCCTTTAAAGAGCGAATCTGATCCATAATACTGCTTCCACCGTAAACCGCTGTGGTTTTGATGTCTTTCATGTACTTGGAATAATTTTTTATGTCTTTAGAAATCTGAAGACATAATTCCCGTGTCGGACAAAGGACCAAAAATTGGATTTTGCGACTCGTTTCGTCAATCATATCCAAAATCGGAAGCGAAAACGCTGCTGTTTTGCCTGTCCCTGTCTGCGCAAGTGCGATCAAATCGCGAATATCTGAAAGAATGAAAGGGATAGTCTGTTTTTGGATTTCTGTCGGGCTTTCATAACCCAGTTCGCCAACTGCCTTAAGGATGTCAGGACTTAAATTGGACTCCGTAAATAAATTCATTAAATATTTTAAAATTTTTGCAAAGATACAACAAATATTTGATTTGTTTTTGAATAAAGTTTTAAATATGTAAACTTTAATTCAGAATCCTTTAATAGTTTCTTAATTTTTAAAAAATTAAATCCAAAAAAACACGGCCTGCATTAAAAACATGTTAAACATTATTTTTTTTTATTAAATTGGTTTGATTTTTTCGGTATTATTTATGAATTTTCAAAAATAACATAATTCATGGTAATTTTTTTCTTTAAAATTACCTTTCTTCCCATCCGGATTTATTTCCTTTAACTGCCACAGTTTTTAGATATTTATCACTCAATGGTTAAGCATAATTTTCTTTACGCCGGTTATTTTAAGTATTCTATTTATTTTTTAAACTGCCGGAATTACCCAGCTTTTATTTTAAAGCATGGACTGCACTATATAAGTTTGGTCAGCATGACTTTATTTTTTAACTTGGTTTAAAATAAATTCAACAGCACATCATATTAAACATTAAAAACATGAATATTATAAATCCGGAAACACTGACATTTCTAACAAACCTAACCGCCAACAACAACCGTGAATGGTTTAATGAAAATAAAGCCGCTTATACAGAGGCACAGGAAAATGTTATTGCCTTTCTTGAGGGATTGATCAAAGAAATGTCGGGTTTTGATGAAGAGTTGGGGAAAATTGACGGTAAAAAATCACTATTCAGGATTTACAGAGACACCCGGTTTTCAAAAGACAAGTCACCTTACAAAACCAATTTCGGAGCCTCTCTCGGTATGGGTAAAGGAAGTCAGAAAGGGGGCTATTATCTGCATATGGAACCGGGAAAATCTTTTCTGGCGGGTGGCATCTATATGCCGGAATCTTCTGTTCTGAAAGAAGTAAGAAAAGAGATCTCACTGTATGGCGATGATTTCCTTAAAATCATTAACCAGAAAGAGTTCAAAAAGCATTTTCCGGAACTGGATCAGGACGATAAGCTGAAAAAAATTCCGCAGGGATTTGAGAAAGAGGATCCAATGGGTGAATATTTGAAATTAAAGAATTTTATTGTAATTTACTATTTGAAAGATAAAGAAATTCTGGACAAGAATGCCATAAAAAATATAACTAAGATCTTTAAACTTATGAAGCCTTTCAATGATTTCCTGAATGCGCCTTTTCAATAAAATATTCCACGTTTAATTAAAAAGTTAAATACAAAAGTTAACTGTAAACTGACTTTATTTTTTTATTTAAAGTTTAAAAAAGAAATCTGCCTGATCTGCCAAATCTGCGAGAGTTTTTTTTCGCTCGCAGATTTGGCAGATTAAGCAGATGTTTATGTTATAATCTTTTAAAACTTCATTACATCCTTCACTACTCCATTTTTCTGGGTGTGCTGCAGTAATTCGGTTTCGATGAATGTTTTGATCTTATCTTCAGAACCATTGTTTGGGAATAGGAGATGAACGTTGGCCCCGGCATCCAGCGTGAAGAACAGTGGCAGGCCCGTTTCTCTTCTGAAATCCCAGATTTTATTGATCACCTCCAGGGTTCCGGTTTTCATCAGAATAAAAGCAGGATCACTCATCATCATCATGGCGTGGAGGGTAAGCGCTTCATGCTCCACCAATTTGATGAAACGTTCCATGTCACCATTTTTTAAAATTTCCTTCATAGGAACAAAATTCTCCCTTGCTTCCTGAAATCTTCTTTCAGCATAGGGATTGGTGTTCATCAGGCCGTGTCCTACGGTTGAGGAAACGCTTTTCTGGCCTTCATGGATCAACAGGACCCAATCGTTGAAGTTTTTAAATACATCATGAATTTCTGCATCAGGATATTTTACCGCAAACAGGTCTGAGCTTCCTCCTACCTCATCTGATGTTCCCCAGACCACGAGCCCATTGTACAGACTCCTGCATGCGCTTCCGCTTCCTAATCTCGCTAAAAACGATGCTTTTCTTAATGATTCTTCTTGAGAATCATTTCCTGAAAACTCTGCATCCAGTTTCATCAGGCATTTAGCAATAGCACCAAATCCGGAAGCCGAACTGGCAATCCCGGAACTGTGGGGAAAGGTATTTTCTGTTCTGATGATATATTTTCCCTTCAGGATCCAGGGTAAATACTGCTCAATATTTTTGAAATATTTTTCTATTTTTTCAGCAAATTTCACTTCTTCATTTCCTGACAGAAAAGTCTGAACAGAGAATGGTTCATCTGCCAGAAATTCTATAGAAGTATTGGTCTTACAATGATTTAAAGTGTAGCTGATGCTTGGGTTTGCAGGAATCTGGTTATCGTATTTGCCCCAGTATTTGATCAGGGCAATATTGGATGGACAGCTTTCTGAAACTGTCCGGGTATGAACGGTAAAATTTTGTTTTCCTAGGAATTCTTGTGTTGTCATAGTCTGATTTAAAATGGTAAAACGCTTTTATTTAACCACAAAAGGCACAAAAGAATCTTAACACTTAATTTATTGATAAGTTAAATAAAACTGTCTATTCTAGACCACTTAAGTTTTTTTATTGGAAAAAACCGTTTGTGTCTTTTGTGGTTTAGATCGTTTTATTTTAATACATTTTCTCTATAATATCTACATATTTTTTAAGGACCACATTTCTTTTGACCTTCAATGTAGGCGTAATTTCGCCGGTATTGATATCAAATTCAGCAGGCATTAATGTAAACTTTTTTACTTTTTCATAATCTGCCAGGTGAACCTGCAGTTCTTTAATTTTTTCTTTGTACAAAGCAATGATCTTTTCATTTTCCACCGCTTCTTCCCAATTGGTAAAAGGAATATTGTTTTTCTTCATAAAATCCTGCAGAAACTCAAAATTGGGAACGATAAGGGCTGAAACGAACTGTCTGCCTTCCGCTACAAGCATGATCTGCTGGATAAAATTATTATTGGTAAGAAGATTCTCGATCTGTTGCGGGGCCACGTACTTTCCGTTGGATGTTTTCATCAGGTCTTTGATCCTGTCTGTGATGATCAGGTTTCCTTTATCATCAAATTTTCCGGCATCTCCTGTTTTGAACCATCCGTCTTCCGTGAAAACTTTGCGTGTTTCTTCAGGCTTATTGTAATAGCCTTTCATAATCCCGTTTCCTTTGGCCTGGATCTCATCGTTTTCCCCGATACGGATTTCTACACCGGGTAAGGGTTTTCCACTGGTTCCGTGCTCAAAATGTGTTAATGGGAAAAGTGTAAGTGTTGCCGTTGTTTCGGTCAATCCATAACCTACTGTTACGTGAATTCCTACCGAATCGAAGAATTTCGTAACTTCCGGTGACAGGGATGCTCCTCCGCAAGGCAAGAACCATAGCCTTCCGCCCATCTTTTCTTTAATTTTACTGAACACCAGCATATCTGCCACGGATTCTTTCAGTTTTAACCCGAGAGGAATCTGTTTTTCGTTTCTTCTCAGTTCTGCTGTCTGCCATCCTGTTGCCAATGCCCAGTCGAAGATCTTTTTCTTCAATGATGAACCTTCTTCTGCTTTTTCCAGAACGCCGGCATATACTTTCTGGAAAAACCTCGGCACCGCACACATCATGGTCGGTTTTACTTCTTCCAGAGTTTTGGCAATATTTTTCGGATCTTCCAGGAAATACACTCTTGCACCACCATACAAACAAAGCAGGCTCCAGCTTCTTTCGAAAACATGACTTAATGGAAGGAATGCCAATGACAATTCTTCTTCGAAGTTTTTAAATTTAAAAAACTCAAAGTGGGAATCGAAAGCTTTGATGAAATTTCCATGGGTAAGCATTACGCCTTTCGGGGTTCCTGTAGTTCCTGACGTATAAATCAGCGTTGCTGTATCATCATATTCTTTTTTACAGATCTCCAGCTTAGGAGAGGATTTTGCGATGAAATCTTCGAGATAGAAGCTGTTCAGCTCTTTTTTGATCCAGACAGATTTTTTGGAAATAATAATGGTTTCCAACTGATTTTCTTCTTTCTGCAAAATTTCCAGGCATGCATCATACTGCTCCTGACTTCCGACAAGGACAGCCTTTGCAGAGGAATCATTTATAATATATTCTGCCTGCTCTGCATTATTGGTAGAATAAACAGGTACGGTAACAGCACCAATGGCCATTGAAGCCAGATCAAAAATCACCCATTCTGAAGAATTATCTGAGTAAATGGCTACTTTATCATTTTCCTGAATTCCCGCATTTTTCAGCGCATTGGCTGTTTTAAAAATAATTTCACCGAATTTTTTCCAGCTCAGCTCTTTCCAGGCTTCGTCTTTCTTTTTAAAGCCTATCGCTGATTTTACCGGATGCTTTTCTACATTTTTAAGTATAATTGCTGCTGCAAGGTTCATGAATTCAGCTTTTTGTCGTTAATATAATTTTTAAGATGAAAATCTATACTATCTTTCACAGAGATAAACTGATAGTTAGTCTTTTCTTTAATTTTCTGATTGGAAATGGTATTGAGTGATGAGATGGATTCAATATTGGATTTTGTAATGATTCTCAGCTTAGGGATCAGCCACCCAAAAAGGATATTGGCAAATCTTCCCAAGCTTAGTTGAGATTTTGTAAGGATTTTTGCTTCTTTCAGTCCAAGCTGGCCTCTGATCTGTTTTCCAAGCTCCGCATATCTTTTATTTTCTGAAATGAGAATAAAACGTTCTCCGAAAGCATTCTTTTCCATCAGCTCAATTGAAATCCGAGCAGCATCTCGTACGTCTATATAACTTGTTCCACCGGAAAATGTAAACCCGTTTTTTTCGAAAGTAGGAAAGATATCCCCACTGCTCTGCCCCCAGTTTCCACTTCCGATGATCATTCCCGGATTTATGATTATGGTGTTCAGCCCTTCAGCAGAGGCTCTCCACACTTCCATTTCAGCAAGATGCTTAGAAACAGCATAAGCAGAATGTTCTTCTTTGGGATTAAATTCTGAGGTTTCGTCCAGTTCTCCTTTTTCATTAAAAATATCCAAAACAGCAATCGTGCTTACATGCAGAAATTTTTTAACCGCTGAACCTTCACATACAAATAGGAGATTTTCTGTACCTTTTACATTGGTATGGTACATTTCTTTTGCATCATGCGGATGGAAACTTACTTTTGCAGCACAGTGATAAACCTCTTCTACTCCTTTTAATGCATTCTGAAGAGAATCAAGATCGTCAAAATCTACATCTACCCATTCGATCTTATTAAAAAGATCTTCGGGATTCTTTGTATAGAAGCCGTAAGAATGTTTAACATCGTTTAAATTGCTCTCCGGTCTTTTGGAGGCACGTACGTTTTTTCCTTTTTTAAGAAGTTCTAAAACAATGACTCTGCCTAAAATTCCCGTTGCTCCTGTTACAAATACCATTTACTGTTTTAATTTATTTTTCCGTTCCCAAGCATTGTCTGCCATACAGATTTATATATGGTGTTTTTAATACCTTGTGTATGATATGGATTTCTGTTATTTCCTTTATTGGGCTTCTCTGATGAAAAGTCTATTTTTTTATCTAAGGCAAAGATATGATCTTTTGGGATTTTTAATGCCGTACATATTTCTCCTAAAGTTTTTGCGGCTATTTCATCAACATGGTACGTAGCATACCATTTCTCTACCGGTGTCTTACTTTTGTTAAAATACCAGCCAGCTATTTTTTTCTCTTTAGAATTTGAATAGTCCCAACCGCCCGAAAAACTAATAACCCTGTCTACAGAATTATTCTGAGCAATAAATTCAGCCATGCCTCCTCCCTGTGATTGTCCGGAAACAGCAATTTTGCTCCAGTCGGGACTATCATTTTTCAGATAGGCAGACCAGCCTCCCTGAGGATCAGATTTTGAAAGGTTTTGTAATAGTTTGATGAACCTGGGTACTATTGCATCCTGAGGCTTATCCGGAATTAAAGAAAAAGCGGGTGTCCCGTAAATTCTCATTCTTCTAAATTCAGCAGCACAGTCTGTGTCTGATTTTAAATTATCCCCTATACAAACCTGAGAAACTCCCGGCTCAGAGATAAACGAAATTGCAACTACTCTATACCCGCTTTCTAAAGCTGTACTGATAAATGATTCGGGAACACGTTTTGTTGTTCCTCCTGTTCCTGTAAGCCAAAGCAAAATTTTATTATTTTTTATTTTTGGATTATAAAAAACAATATGAGGGTCGTCCGCCATCCGGACAGATTGATCTAGCTTGCTTGGCTTCACTTTAATTATTTTATAAACAGCTGAATCTATGGTTTTTTGTGCAGCTACAGGAACATACATTAAAGCTATAATAATAGCCATAATGCTTCTAATAATACTTTTTTTCATTTCTTTATGTACTTTTTCACAAAGATAGTATTTTAGCTAATGATAAAAAGTATTTTTATATGGCTGTGGCTTAAATTTTATAACTTTTTAGGGATTGTTAAAATTAGACTTATCTATACCAAAATCATATTGTTCCTTCTTGGCGCTTTGTCACAAAGAACGTCTGCAATACTCTTCGAAATCAGATTTTCTTCTGTTAAATTATCTAACCAGAAAAATTCTCCTGCAGCATTGATCTCGATGAAATAGTATTCGTCTTCGGGAGAAACAATGATGTCTATAGCACCATAATCTACGTTGTAAACATCTAAAAGCTCCAGAAGCTTGGCTTCA